>Ga0207719_100080_pt1 | contig 85003 bp, 82 predicted proteins | sample A23P1SouthBayCA_2_FD_187279 | JGI IMG/M metagenome (GOLD analysis project Ga0207719, IMG submission 187279) | Aerobic enrichment media microbial communities from Eden Landing Ponds, California, USA - A23 P3 (3) (SPAdes) | ecosystem: Environmental > Aquatic > Marine > Unclassified | place...
GGCGGCGTCCAAGAGCACGTCGACGATGTGGTCGTCGAGGAGGTTCACCTCGTCGACGTAGAGGATATTCCGGTTCGCTTCGGCGAGAATCCCCGGCTCAAACTGTCGTTCGCCTTCTTGGACCGCGCGTTCGAGGTCGATACTGCCGACGACGCGGTCCTCGGAGGCGTTGAGCGGCAAGTCGACGACCCGCATCGGTTGGGTCCGCGTCGGTAGCTCCTCGCCGGCGTCGACGCGCTCGCGACATTCCGAACACATCCGTTCATACTCTTTCGGCGGACAGCCGTACGGACAGTCCGAGACGACCTCGTGATCCGGCAGCACGTCCGCGAGCGCCCGGACAGCCGTCGACTTCGCCGTACCGCGCTCACCGCGGATGAGCACGCCGCCGATGTCGGGGTTGATCGCGTTGAGCACGAGCGCACGTTTCATCTCCTCTTGGTCGACGATCGCGGTGAAGGGGAACGTCTGGTTCGTGGTCTCCTGTCCCTCGGTCGCCGCCGCCTCGTGTGTGGTTTCGTGATTCGTCATTGGTCTTCGTCAGCGTGCTTCGTCCACGTCGTCGGTTTTCCGATCGATTCGTCGGTCGCCGTCTCGGTCGGGGCCGGTGCGTCGGTCGGCCCGCAGTCGCGGCCGCGTCGCCGCACTTGCCTCTCGGCTGCTCACGCGAACTGTCCCTCCTCTTCTTCGACTTCCGTCGGCAGCGTCGCGTCTCGTGGGAGTTCGACCAGCGGCAGGTAGTCCGCGCCCATCGTCTCCGCGAAGGTGAGGTTCCGATCGAACCGCTTGCGCTTCATCCGCTCTGCCTTCCGGTCGGTCCAGATCTGGTCGGGCGTCGTGTCGAGTTCGTAGCCGGTGTCGACGAACACAGCGGGAATGTCGTCGTCGTCGAACAGCGCGGCCGCGCGGAAGGCGTCCTCCTTCGCGTCCCCGTCCTCGCGGTACTCGACGTTCGTCTGGCCGTCCGATAGCAGCACGACGAGCGGGTAGAGGTCCTGATCGCGACGTCTTTCGCGCTGGACGAGCCGATACGCTTCGACGAGGCCGTGTGCCAGCGGCGTGTTCCCGCCGACCGTCAGTTTCGAGACGGCGTCGCGGGCCATCCGGTGGTTCCGGGTCGGTTCGACGAGCGTGAACGCGTCTTCGCCGCGGAAGACGACGACGGCGACGCGGTCCCGCGCCCGATACGCGTCCTCGACGAGCGAGAGCAGGCCCCGCTTCGTCTCCATCATCTGCCGCCCGCTCATCACGCTCCCGCTCGCGTCGACGACGAACACGACGAGCGCGCGGGCGGTCCGCTCGCGGATCTTCTGGCGGAGGTCCCGCGGTTCGATCACGAGACCGTCGCGTCGGCCCTCGGTGCGCCGGTGCTGATGCGGCGCGGCCGCCCGAACGGTCGCGTCGATCGCGACGTCGTCGACGTCCTCCTGCAGTCGCGACCGGACGTACCGGCCGCTTCTCACGTCCACGCGCGAGGGCGTCCGCCGGGCGAGGGCGTCGCGCATCGTCCGGTCCCTCGCCGGCTCGATCGCGGTCCGATCGACCGTGTAGGAGTCTTCGCCCTCGGCGATCGGGATCCCGCCGGCCTCGGTGTCGAGGCTCTCGTCGCCTTCGGTGTCGCTCTCGTCGTCTTCTTCGCCGGCCTCTGCCTCCTCGTCGCCGCCGGTTGAGAGCACCCCCTCGCCGAAGCTCATTTCGGCGACGCCCTCGACGCGGTGCGGGAACACGAAGTACTGCGCTTCTTGCACGTGGGCGGACGTCGCCTCCGACGCCCCTTCGAGAGCCGCGATTGACCGCGCCACGCGCTCGACTGCGATGTCCGCTCGCATCCCGTGGGCGCGTTGGCGAAGCGCCTCGTAGGACGCGTCCCTGAGGAGTTCTTCGTCGATCTGAACGTCGCCGAGGCGGTCCCGTGCCGCCCGCAGTCGGTCGGCGAGCGCGCGTTGCTCCTCGCGGTAGTCCGCTCGGAACGATTCGGGGTCGGCGTCGAACCGCTCGCGGCGCGCGGCGATCTCGACGCGCTCGTCGACGTCGTCGCTCGCGGTGACGTCGACGACGACGTCGAACCGATCCAGGAGCTGGGGCCGGAGGCCGCCTTCTTCGGGATTCATCGTGCCGACGAGGACGAACTCCGCGGGGTGCCGGACGGAGACGCCCTCGCGTTCGACGATGTTTTCGCCCATCGCGGCGGCGTCCAAGAGCACGTCGACGATGTGGTCGTCGAGGAGGTTCACCTCGTCGACGTAGAGGATATTCCGGTTCGCTTCGGCGAGAATGCCCGGTTCGAATCGCGGGCGACCCTCCCGGACGGCGGTCTGGAGGTCGATGCTGCCGACGACGCGGTCTTCGGAGGCGTTGAGCGGGAGATCGACCACCCGAATCCGTCGCGTCTCGGTCGGTAACTCCTCGCCGGCGTCGACGCGCTCGCGACATTCCGAACACATCCGTTCGTAGTCGTCCGGCGGGCACCCGTACGGACAGTCCGAGACGACTTCCTGCTCCGGGAGGACCTCGGTGAGCGCACGGACTGCGGTCGACTTTCCCGTCCCGCGTTCGCCGCGGATGAGCACGCCGCTGACGTCCGGGTTGATCGCGTTGACGAGCAGCGCGCGCATCATCGCGGCCTGATCGACGACGGCGGTGAACGGGTACGGTACGTCCATAACAATAATACACACAAGATACGGTATCTTAAACAATTAGCGGTCAAGATGGTCACGACCCCGTGTCACGAGCGGTACATCTTTATCGTCTCTCTCACTATTGTATGTTAGGTAACGTCACTCAATCAAAATTATGACAGATATGCTCTTCACGCCGCGACGGATCGGGTCCGTCACCGTTCCGAACCGGACGGTGTTTCTCGCCCACGAGACGGGGTTCGCCGAAGACGGACTCCCGACGGAGCGAGACGCCGCGTACTACGAGGCGCGGGCCCGCGGGGGCGTCGGACTTATCATCGGTCCGTCAAGTATGCTCGTCCACCCGAGCGCCTCGAACCCGATGTACGCTGCGGGCTACGATCCGGACGTCGTACCGCGACTAGAGGAAATCGGCGCCGCCTGCCACGAACACGGGACGAAAGTATTCGCCCAACTCCAGCACACCGGCGGCGAAGACTCCGGCGAACACGCGATGCGCGAGACCTGGGCCCCCTCGGCAGTGCCCTCCGAGTTCGGCTACGAAATGCCGAAGCGGATGGAACTCGAAGACATCGAGGAGATCAAACTCGGGTTCGCGAAGACCGCCGAACACGTCAAAGAAGGCGGCCTCGACGGTATCGAACTCAAAGCCGGCCACGACGGCATCCTCCGACAGTTCCTCTCGCCGAAGTACAACACCCGATCCGACAAGTACGGCGGCTCGATCGACAACCGCGTCCGACTGGTGAACGAGGTCGTCGAGGCGATCCGCGACCGCGTCGGCGACGATTTCCCGGTCGGGATCCGCCTGACGTTAGACGAGATGGAGGAGGGCGGCTACGACTACGACTACGCGGTCGAGGTCCTCCGCCGACTCCACCCGAGCCTCGACTTCCTCGATTCGGACATCGCCACCATCTCGAAACTCCACATCACCGACGCGCCGATGCACGCCCCGTTGGGGTACTCCTCGGAGTACTACGGCGCGGCCCGCGAGGTGCTCGACATTCCCGTCATCGCCGCCGGGCGGATCAACGACCTCACGAAAGCCAACGACGTCCTCGAAGAGGGACGCGCGGACTTCATCGGGATGTGCCGACAGCTCATCTGTGACGCCGACACCGTCCGGAAGGTCCGCCGCGGCGAGGACGAGGAAGTGACACACTGTATCGCGTGCAATCAGAACTGCCTCGGCGGCATCCACACCAACGGCCACGTCGGGTGCATCCAGACCCCGCGCTCCGGGCGGGAGACGAAGATCCCGCACGTCGAGGACGTCGACGACGCTCCGGCCCCGAGACGGGTGCTGGTCGTCGGCGGCGGGCCGGCGGGGCTGTCCTTCGCGGTCACGGCGGCCGAACTCGGCCACGACGTGACTATCCGCGAACGGGAGTCCGAACTCGGCGGGCAGTCGAACATCGCCACCCAGGTAGACTCCCGCCGGGAGTTCGGCGACGCCGTCCGCAACCTCCTCAATCAACTGGGTAATCGGGACGTCACCGTCGAGACCGACACGGAGGTCACGGCCGCGGACGTCGCCGCCGAGTCGTGGGACGAGATCGTGGTCGCGACCGGTGCGACCGAAAAGCAACCCGATCTCGCTGGCTCGGACGTTCACCGCTCGTGGGACGTGCTCCAGGGCGAGTCGGTCGGTGACAGCGTCGTCGTCTTCGACAACAACAAACACGCCGCGGGCGTCGGCGTCGCGGAGTACCTCGTCGACGCCGACCGCGACGTGACGTTCGTGACGACCTCCTACCATCCGGGCGACCAACTTGAGGGGACGAACGTCCCGCCCTTCCTGGAGACGCTCTACGAGAACGACGTCGACATCGTGACTCACACGACCGTCATCGGTTTCGAGGACAACGTCGCGCAGTTGCTCAACGTCTACTCCGAGGAGATGACGACGGTCGAGGCCGACTCCCTCGTGGTCGCAGCGCGCCGCGAGGCCCGGACCGGCCTCGCTGAATCGATCCGCGAGCAGGGCGTCGACGGGGACGCGGTCCACCGCATCGGCGACTGCGTCGCCCCCCGGCTGATCGACAAGGCGATCTACGACGGCGAGATGCTCGCACGGGAGCTTTCGGTATGACAGGTACAATACTCATCGTCCCCGAATCCGACGACGTGGCGCTGCTCGAGGAAGCACACCGGCTGGCCGAAGAACTCACAGAGACCGACGGCGACTCACCGACCGTCGTCGCTGTCGCCTTCGAGGGCCTCGTCGATCCGGACGAACTGGCGAGTGCGAACCCGGACGAAGTCGTCCACGTCGTTCGCGACGGCGACGAGCAGTTCGCTGCTGGGGCCGCCGGTGTTCGGGCCCGTGCCGAGGCGCTCGTGGCGGTCGCAGACGACCCCCGCGTCGTCGTACTTCCAGACACCGCCGACGGCGCCGACCTCGCAGCGGCGACGGCGCGGCGGCTCCGGAGTGGCTGCGTCACCGATTGCCTGCTCCGGGTCCGCGGCGGCGAACTGACTGCGGGGCGGCAGGCCTACGGCGGGCGCGCCTACGCCGAACTCTCCTTCGAGGGCGGTCCGCCCGTCGTGACGCTGAACACCGAGGCACTCGGGGCGCCGGCGGCCCCGCCGACCGGCTCCCCACCGGTTCGCGAAGTCGAGGTGAACGTTGCGGACGACGACCGACTCCGGCACGTCGAGACGTTCGACGTGCCCGAGGCAGATCTCGCGAAGGCGCGCCGCATCGTCGCCGGCGGCTTCGGTCTCGGCGGCCCGGACGGCTTCGGGGTTATCGAGGACCTCGCCGACGCCGTTGGGGCGGCGGTGGGCGCGTCGCGGCCACCCTCCGACGAGGGCTGGGTAGCTTACGATCGACAGATCGGAGTTACGGGGAAAGAAATCGACGTCGAACTGTACGTGCCGTGTGCTATCTCCGGGGATTCCTACCATATGCGCTCGGTGAACGCGGAGTACCTGATTCCGATCAACTCCGATCCCGACGCTCGGATCTTCAACTTCGCTGACATCGGCATCGTCGGCGACGCGTACGAGTACGCGCCGGCGCTCGCGACCGCGATCCGCGACGCGAAAGCCGAAGCCGAGAGCGAAGCGGGGACGGGCGAGACGGAAGCGGTCGGCGACGGTGGCGAACGCGTCGTCGACTCTGGTGCTGACGGCTCCTCTCAGGAGGTGCCAGAATGACCGACGTCGACTTCGACGTCGTGGTCGTCGGGTCCGGACGGGCCGGGACCGCGGCGGCGTACAAACTCGCGACCGCGGGACTCGACGTCGCCCTCGTCGAACGCGCCAAACAGCCGGGGATGAAGAACATCACCGGCGGCGTCCTCTACGGACAGATCCTCGAGGAACTCGTCCCGGAGTTCCCCGAGGAAGCGCCCTTAGAGCGCCACGTCGTCGAACACAACATCAAACTCCTCCACGGCGACGCCGAGGTCTCGATCGGCTACCGGGACCTGGCGTTGCGCGAGGAGCCGAACTACACGCTGATGCTCGGGAAGTTCGATCAGTGGTTCGTCGAGCGCGCGGTCGACGAAGGAGCGATCTTCCTCCCGGAGACGACCGTGACGGACGTCAGCCAGCATTCCGACCGCGCTGTGGTCCACACGGACCGTCCGAACGGCGACCTCTCGTGTCACGCGGTCATCGGCGCGGACGGCGTAAACACCACGGTCGGCCGCGCGACCGGGATCCAGCGGACGATGCGAAACGAGGATATGGCGCTCTCAGTGAAGCAGGTCCTCGACGTGGGCCGCGACACCATCGACGAGCGGTTCAACCTCGACAGCGACGAGGGCGCGGCGTACATCTACACCGGCTACCCCGAGGACGCGCCGACGATCGGCTACTTCATCTACACCTTCGAGGAGTACATCTCCGTCGGCGCGGTCGGCGGCCTCGAAACCCTGCGGTGGCTCGGCGAGCAGGGCTACGGCGGGACCGGAACCCCCCTGTACGGTCTCTTAGAGGAGTTTATGGAACTCGACACGGTCCGTCCGTACGTTCAGGGCGACGCGCTCGAAGAGTACCAGGGGATCTTGGTCCCCGAACACTCCTACGACACGCTCCCGGACCGCTACGACCGCCGCGTGGCGCTCGTCGGCGACGCCGCGGGCCTCGTTCTGAACAAGGGCTACACCTTCCGCGGACTCGATTACGGCATCAAGAGCGGCCTGGAGGCCGCCGAGGCCGCCATCGAGCGCACGCGCGACGGCAACTGGGACGCGTTCGGCCGGCGTTACGACGAGCGCCTGGAGAACTCCTACGTCCTCGAAGATATGAAGCAGCACCGCTATCTCCCCGAATTCCTGAAGAACGAGCGGATGTATGGGGCTTACCCTGGGATCGCGACCGAGACGCTCCGCGGAATGTACTCCGCCGGCAGCGACGCGGAGGGCCTCACCTGGAAACAAGCCCTCCGCGCCTTCCAGCGGAGCGATGCGGGCGTCACAGACCTGCTCAAAGACGGATTCCGGGGGTTCCGATCGCTATGACCGAAGCGACCCAAAAAGCAATGACTGTCGACACCAATGAGACACCGGTAGAAGTTATGAGTTCACATACCACACAAATGACGGCGATCAACGGAGGGAGAGAGCGATGAGCGTACAGGACAGCCTGGAGACGGTGAACTGGGACGTGAGCGAGGAGGCGCACATCACCGTCGACAACGAGCTGTGTGTCACCTGCGAGGACAAGCCCTGTCTGCACCTCTGCCCGGCGCAGTGCTTCGACTACCAGGAGGACCAGGAAGGCGGGATCTACTTCGCGTACGAGCCCTGCATCGAGTGCGGCGCGTGTATGGTGTTCTGCGCGAACGACCCCGAGAAGGGGGCCGTCTCGTGGTCCAAAGCAGAGGGCGGCAAGGGCGTCGAGTTCGACTTCGGGTGACGATGCGCCTCGACAATCGAACCGCCGTCGTGACGGGCGGCGCGAGCGGGATCGGTGCGGCGACCTGCCGCGTGCTCGCCGAGCGCGGGGCCGACGTCGTCGTCGCCGACCTCGACGACGAGCAGGGCGCAGCGCTCGCGGACGAGATCGACCGCGAGCGCGACGGCGGTGCGTCGTTCGTCGAGACGGACGTGAGCGACGAGGACGCCGTCGCCGGGATGGTCGACCACGCCGAGGCGGAGTTCGGGCGGGTCGATATCCTCGTCAACAACGCCGCCGTCGCTTCTCGCGAGGCTGACGGTCCGATCACCGACCTCTCGGACGACGCCTACGACTTCCTCACCGGCGTCAACCTCCAGGGACCGATGTACGCCTGCAAACACGCGATTCCGGCGATGCAGGACACCGGAGACGGCCACGGCGTCGTCGTGAACAACGCCTCCATCGCGGCGCTCGTCGCCGAACCTGGGATGGACATCTACACCGCGACGAAAGGTGCGCTGGTGTCGCTCACGCGTTCGATCGCCATCGAGTACGCGCCCGAGGTCCGAGCGAACACGGTCTGTCCGGGCGTCGTCGAGACGCCGATGCTCGAAGCCGCGATGGACGGCGGAGAGGGCAAAGCGGACGACAGCGACGTCCCGGACACACTCGAACGAATGATCGAGGACACGCCACTCGGGATGGCCGATCCCGTGGACGTCGCGAACACGGTCGCCTTCCTGGCGTCGTCGGACGCGAAGGCCATCACGGGCGCGACGATCCCGGTCGACGGGGGGTACACTGCACGATGAAGGGAGTACTCACACGATGAAAGCGCTCGTCACTGCACGACCCGAACCGCACCGCGTCGTCGACGACGACGGCAACGCCGAACCGTACCGCTGGCAGCTCAGCATCGACGACCGCGTGGCCCTTGAAGCCGCCCTCGACGTCGCAGACGACTTCGTCGCCGTGGGAATCGGCGGCGACCCGGCGCGCGCTAGCGTCCGGTCCGCGCTCGAACGCGGTGCCGATCACGGGATCCACGTCGCGTTCGACCCCATCGAAGAGGTCGCCGGTGAGAAGTACGCGACGGCGCTCGCCCGCATCGCCGCTCGCGAGTCGCCGGACGCCGTCTTCGTCGGCGAAACGTCCTCGTTCGCCGGTTCGGAGATCGCAGCGCTCGCGGCGGCCCGCATCGATTGGCCGAGCGCGACGCGGGTCACAGCCCTCGGTGTCGAGAACCTCGACGTCGACGTGGATATCGAGGCGGACGACGACGAACTCGTGGTCCAGCGAAAGCTCGCGATCGGCCGGCAGGAGGTCGTCGTCACTGAGCTTCCGGCAGTCCTCGGCGTCGATGCGGGATTCACCGATCCCGATCGAGCGTCGCTGGACACAGTCATCGCCGGCCGCCGCGCGGAGATAGAAACGCGAGATCTCGAAGCCGTCGTGCCCGGGGAAACCCGCTTCTCGATGAGTATCGGCAATGCGACCGTTGAGAACGTCCGGCCGAACGAGCGCTGGGGTCGCGGACGACCGCCTCGTGTGGGGACCGTCGAAGAGCGCATCTATCGGATGCTCGGACGCGGCAGCGGCGACACCAAGAGCGCCGGCGAGCGTATCGACGCGCCCCCCGAGGAGGCGGCCGACCGAGTCGTCGCGTTCCTCAGGGAGAACGAGCTGCTCTGAGGGCTCTGAGCGCGTTCGCACCGACTCCCGAGAGCCTGAACCGGGCGGTTGGGTAGAGATGCGAAAGCGTTCGGTGTTCGACCGCTCCCCTGTACACGCCGCGTTGGTAGCCGAGGTGATCCGCGAGATAGTACCTGCTATAGCGGAGAAACGACGTTTCAGGATTCGAAACACGATATTCGACTATCAGCGGGAGCGTCATCGCGACGGCGACAGCACACAGGAGGACCGCTCCTCCCACTTCAGCGCCGTCGATCGCCCCGGTCACCCCGGCGATCACACCGACTCCGCCGAGTGCCGCCAGCGGTCCGGCGTAGTACCGCGTGAGTTCGCGGGCGAGCGCGTACGCCGACGAGAGACGTTCCCGTGCCCAACTCTCGACGACGTCACCTAGCGTGATTGCCGGCGAAAGCCGTCGGAACTGTCGCCACCGGGCAGCCCCGCCAGCGATTGCGCTCACGCCAGTGAGCGCGATACCGACTCCGACCACGGCTGTCGTGAGCCAGTCCGGAAGCAGAGCCGCGACCGACGCTGTCATTCCGGCACTCGCGAGCACGACGACGGCGAGGCCGATCACCGAGATTTCGACGCTGTCCATCCCCTCGCGTCCCCGCTCACGCGCGAGGAGCGCCTCCGACGCACCGTACGCTGTCCGCCGTTGAGCGAACGACCGGACCTCGGTTCGGTACACGTGCTCGACGACCCCGTCGGGCGTGTAGACGACGTCGAACCCCGCCTCCAGCGCGCCCCAACATACGGCGACGTCCTCGGCGACGTTTCGTTCGGGGAAAGGTATCGCCTCGAAGACCGCCCGCCGCCCGACGAGGTTCGCCGTCGCGAGGTACGGCGTCTCGCCCCCGGGATCGACGCGGGAGGCCCGCGGCCCCATATCGAGCGAGGAGTTGTGGCCCTCGTAGACGCTCGCTGGGCCGTCCCCCGCAGGACGGATGTGACCACCGACGAGGTCGTGCGCGGCGAGGTGCGGCACGAGATCGGCGAGCCACGACGGCTGCGGTCGGCAGTCGGCGTCGGTGAACGCGACGACCCCGTAGGCGGCGGCCTCGACGCCGCGATTCCGGGAAGCCCCGATACCCAGCGGCTCGTCCGCCGTCCCGACGGAGACCACCCGGATACGCCTCTCGTCGGCGAGTCGATGGCTCGCGGCGGCTTCGGGAGTGCCGTCGGTCGACCCGTCGTCGACGACGACGACCTCGTAGGTCGGATACGCCAACTCCGCAAGTGCGTCTAGACACGCCCGCAGGTGTTCGCGATCGTTTCGGACCGTGACGACGACCGAGACCGGCGGAGTGTGCGTGGGGTCGCGCGCGGGCCGCCACTTCAGGAAGCCGCGCTGGTGAAGCCGCTCACACAGGGTCCTGATCGAGGACGGACGCGTCCCGGTTTCTCGTGCGATCGCCTCGGGTGCGCGGAACGCGCTTTCGCGACGTAGCGCGTCGACGACGTGGACTGCGGCGTCGTTGAGTCGCGTCGCCGTGAGTGGGCGCTTCGAGACGAGAACGTCGTCGGCGAGGACGACACCGTCTCGCAGCCGATACTCGCCGCTCGGGTCGGGTGCGCTTTCCTCGTCGCTCTCGGTGTGCTTTGCCGCCGGTGTCGCGCTGTCGCCGGTCGGATCGGGATTACTGCTACTCCCTCCGTTCCGTGTACGCGGCGAATTGCGAGTGACTTCGGCGCCTGCGTCGGACGAGGAGTGGGACCGTTCCATCGGGGCGGGTCAGTCACCGGAGAGGATCGCCCGCAGCTGTGGATCCTCGCCGTTCGGGTCCGAACTGCCCATCGCGACCGCGGGACATCCCTCGTGGTCGTCGATCCGGCTCCGGAGGTTCGCGATCTCGCTCCACGCCGTCTCGAAGCCGTCTTCGATAACGTTCCCCGAGGCGAGGTGGTCCCACTGGGTGAACGCACACGGGTAGACGTCGCCCGCGGGGTCGACCAGACACGTCATCGAGCCCGCACCGCACTGTTTGAGCGTGTCGTTTCTGACCTCGCCGAGCGCGTTCAGATAGAAGAACGAATCGCCCGTCCGGACGTCCTGGTGGTCTTCGAGCCACTCGTGGAGGAACCGGATCTGCTCGGCTTCGAGGCGGAACTCGTCCCAGGCGTCCTCGCCGCGACCGCTCGGACGGAAGCGGTTCAGGCGCAGGCCCGCGCCGTGTGCGTCGGCGAACTCGTATATCTCGGGGAGGTCGGCGACGTTCTGTCGGGTGACCACCGTGTTGACGGTGGTGCCGATGTCGCGGTCCTCCAACCGTTCGAGCGCGTCGACGACCTGGTCGTAGACGCCCTCACCGCGGATGGCGTCGTTTTCGGCGCGCAGGCCGTCCATACTCACCTGGAGGAACAGCGGGTCCATCGCCTCCAGGCGGTCGAGCGTCGTCTCGTCCAACTGGGTGCCGTTCGTGCTCACGCACGTCGAGATATCTCGGGCCGTGAGTGCCTCGAGGAGTTCCAGCATATCGGGACGGACGAACGGCTCGCCGCCGCCGATGTTCACCTGGAAGACGTCCATCTCGTCGAGTTCGGCGATGAACGATTTAGCCTCCTCGGTGGTGAGTTCGTTCGGCAGTTGGTGCCCGGGGCCGCTCCCCGACAGACAGTGGTCGCAGTGGAGGTTACAGCCCAGCGTGACCTCCCACGTGATCGTCACCGGAGCTGATAGGGGCTCACTCGCCATCGCTGAGCACCCCCCGCTGTAGGAGTGTCTCGACGACGGTCGGCGAGAACTCCGCTTCGACGGATTCGCGCGACCGCTCGCCGTCGACGAATTCGAGCACCTCGATGACTGTGTCGCTGACGGCGTACATCGAGGCGTCCTCGTACCCGTAGTTCTCGTGGTCGTACACGAGCCCGCCGTCGGCTTCCCGCCGGAATTTGATGTGTGCGGGCTTTGAGACGGTCGTCGGCATCTCAGTACACGCCACAGATGCCGTCGATCTTGAGCTCCTCCTCGAAGAGGTCCTCCTCGATCGTTGGCTCGTCTGTCTCCGGGTCCGCGTCGGCGTCGACATCCGTTGAGACCTCGGTGGCCGTCTCCTCAGTTTCCGCATCCGCGGCTGTCTGTGACATACGATAGCAACAAACTCGGCTGTCTACAAATACGTTTGGGAGGATTGACAAAACGTCCGCGAACCAAGTGACAGCACGGTGGCCGATGTCGCTCTTTGTCACCTGTAAATCGGTGTATACTTTTCTAACGTACGTGCGAACCCCGCGGTATGGATCCAGTTCGCAGCAGCCTCGGTGGCGGGATCGCAGCCACCATCGTCCTCTTGGCGCTTCTGCTGGTGTTCGACGTGCTCCTCGCCGGCACGGACCTGTTCGTGTTTGCCACCTTCACCAGCCTGTGTGCCGTCGGTGGTCCGCCGTACTGTCGACCGCAAACGCTGACAGCGACCATCCTGACGCTCACGTGGTTCGTGCTGCTTTTCGCGGTGGCATGGCCGCTCCTGTTCGGCGGCTTCACGTGGGGACTGCCCGGCGAATCGGGCCTCACGCACGGCGTGATCTACGGTCTGATCCTCTGGTCGGGCTACCTCGTCATCGTGCTCTTCGCGGTGGGCTTCGGTGGGGAGTCGCTGCGGGCGAACCTCCCGTTTCTCGGCATCACGCTCCTCTCGTACGTCGTGTATGGGCTCGTCTTGGGAGGTGGCTACGATTATCTCGCTCACCACCGGACGTTCTTGAGCGAGGAATTGGCTCCTTAACCGACGTATGTGACTGCTACTGGAACTACGAATGGACACGCTCAGCGCTATCGTCGTCGCGACCGTCAGTATCAGTCTCACCGCCTGGATCGGCGTTCTCACGCTGTTCCTTCGCGACGAACTGGTGGATCAGGTGCTGCTCGGCCTAGTCGCGCTCGCCGCGGGCAGTCTCATCGGTGGCGCGTTCCTCCACCTGCTTCCCCGTGCGATCGCAGAATCTGGATCCGCGGATACGCTCCCCCTGTTTCTGTTTCTGATCGGCGGGTTCTGTCTGTTCTACGTGCTCGAACAGTTTCTTCACTGGCACCACCACCACGCGGCGACGCACGAGCACGAACCCGTCTCGTATCTGGTCTTGGCTTCCGATACGCTTCACAACTTCATCGACGGCCTCGTGATCGCCGGGGCGTTCCTCCTCGGTACGCCGCTCGGCGTCGTCACGACGCTGGCGATCGCGCTCCACGAGATCCCACAGGAGATCGGCGATTTCGGCGTGCTCGTGTACGGCGGCTTCGGGCGGCGTCGCGCGCTCGTCCTCAACTATCTCACGCAGGCGACTGTAATCCTCGGCGGCGTCGTCGGGTTCTTTCTCGGGGACGTAGTCACCGGATTGCCGTCGGTGCTGCTTTCCTTTGCGGCGGGAAACTTCATCTACATCGCGAGTTCAGACTTGATCCCCGAGATCAAACAAGAGAGCGGAGTTCGTCGCTCGATCCTGTACTTTCTCGTCTTTCTCGGTGGGATCGTCCTGATGCTCGGTGTCCGCTTGCTCGGCGGCGTCCTCCGGTAGTCCGCAGTCGACGGGCACAAGGCGTGCAACCGCTACGATACCGACGGATCTACTCCCCGGGTGTTCACTGTCGTAGTGCGGTGAGAAGCCTGCCACTCAAGTACCCTGAGTACGAAGCAGTCTCTAATGCCAATCGTTGAAGTGACGCTCCCCGACGAACTGCTGAGCGAGTTTGAGCAACTGGTCGACGAAGAGTTCGTAACCGAAGAACAGGCCGTCGAGGAACTGCTCAGTATGGGCATCGACGCCTACAACGTCGACGTCGTCGACGAGGGCGAGCCCGGTGACGACTTTATGGAAGGCGCAGAGAACAACCTCTTCGACACCGCGTCGGACCCCGGCGGCCTCGACGACGACACGCTGTAACGGTCGCGATCTCGGTCTCGGCCGCCCTTCTGCTCTTTTTGCTCTGTCAGTGTCGGCTCTTCAATCGTCGGCCGGCGTCGGCCGACGAACCGATCCAGTTCGCCACGTGTCGCGGCGGTACCACGCGTAGGCGATGAGGGCGCCGGCGACGTTGGAGATGGGAAACGCCAGCCAGATCCCCGTCGATCCGAGGTCGAGCGAGGCGACGTAGGCGACCGGGATTCGAATAAAGCCCAGCATAATCACCGATATCGCGGCCGCGATCAGCGTTTTCCCCGCACCGCGGAAACTCCCCGTGTAAGCCCTCATCACGCCGATAAATCCGAAGGAGGGGGCCACGAATCGGAGGAAGTCCGCGCCGACGCGAACGACCTCCGGATCGTTCGTGAAGACGGCGATGATCGGCCGCGGGGCGAGCAGGGCGACGACGCCCGCGCCCGACAGGATCACGAGCATCCACTTCGCGGCGAAGTCGGCCGCTGCGCCGGCGCGCTCGGGCTTTTCGGCACCGATGTTTTGGCCGGTCATCGTCTCGACCCCGCGGGCGACAGCGATTGCGGGGAGGAAGATGACCGAGAACACGCGCACGCCGATCCCGTAGGCGGCGACCACAGTCGTCGGGAACATCCCCACTACGAGGAGCAGCAGATTCACCGAGAGCGCCCGGCCGGTTCCTTCGATCGACGCCGGCACGCCGATGTCGAGTAGCCGTCGCAGGTACTCGACGTCCGGCCACATCTGACTCGGTCGGATCCGGACGCCGCGGACCCCTTCGATCATCACCGCGATGCCGACGACGAACGCTAGCGCGCGCGAGAACACCGTCGCGATCGCTGCGCCAGTGATTCCGGAGCCCGTGTATCCAGACGTCGCGAGCAGCGACGCTTCCAGTCCGCGGAGGCCCAGCATCCCGAACAGCGGATTTCCGTCGAACCCAAAGATGAGGATCGGATCGAGCGCGATGTTCAACACGACGGAGCCGAACATCACGAGCATCGGCGTGACGGTGTCGCCGTAGCCGCGCATCAGCGCGATAAAGACGAAGAAGCCAAACATAAACGGCAGTCCGGCGGCGATCACCTGCATATAGCCCGTCGCGAGGGGGTGGACCGCCGGCGAGGCTCCGAGAAAGCGGATGAACGGACCGACTGCGACGTAGCCGAGTGCCCCTAGTAGCATCGAGCCGAGTATCGAGAAGATGACTGTCTGGGAGGCGGCGTACTCCGCTTCGGACTCCTCGTCGGCTCCGATGTGCTGTGCGACGAGGACGCTCCCGGCCACGGATAGGCCCATCCCGAGCGAGATGAGCAAGAACACCATCGGGAACGCGAAACTGATCGCCGCCAGTGCTTCCGTGCTGTACTGGCCGACCCAGAAGGTGTCCGCGAGGTTGTAAGCCGTCTGCAGGAGGTTGGTGATGATGATCGGAAGCGACAGGAAGAACAGCGGGCGACCGATGCCGCCGCTCGTCAGGTTTAGCTCGTCGGGGCCTTTGAAGAGCGACCCCAGTCGCTCACCGAGGCTCATTCGGTGCCCCCTACGTCCACGGTCTCAGACGATGGACCGCCTCCAGTGCTGGTGGGTTGGTCTGCCCGTAGCGCCCGGTCGATGTAGGCGTCGACGGCGGCGGCCGAATCGTCGAGCGGGTGCCCGACAGCGGCGTGGCGCGTCTGCGCGCCGTTGACGTACGTCGTGAGGAACGACGCGACCGCGTCCGGATCGACGTCCTCGTGGAACGTTCCGTCCGCGACGCCCTCGGCGACGACCTCGCGGACCGCGGCGGTAAACGCGTCGTCGAAGCGTTGGAGTCGGCTTCGAAACGCGTCATCGTACGGCGACTGTGCTTTAATCTCTAAGAGCGCGGTTTGAAACGCCGGCGCGTCGGATCGCTCTGCAACGAGCGCGCCGACGAGGCCGCGGAGTCGCTCTGCGGGCGTTTCACCTGCCGGCTCCGAGATACGGTCTTCGAACTGCTCGTAGAGATGGTCGAGATACGCCACCAGAAGGTCGTGTTTCCCCTCGTAGTGGTAGTGAATAGACGCCTTACACAGATCGGTCTCGTCGGCGATGTCCTGCATCGTGAGCTCTGCGTAGCCGTGCTTGCAGAGCGCGCTGTGTGTCGCGTGCAGTATTTGAGTCGCCGTCTCCGTCGTCATTCGGGGCGCTCCATTTCGTTGTTCGAACTGACTGTCCGGTCAGTCAAAAAAAGTTCGAATCGACCGGTCGCCGCGTGTCTGTCTCTCCCGTATGTGACGTCGATACACGCTTTGCCCCGCGATTCGAGTCACCCTGTTCGGACAGTGCCGAGCAATATTTCCCGCATTACGAGACGGAGGGGTGCCAGGTAGTCGGCTCCAAGTGCCTCCACCACGGTCTTCGCCGCCTATAAATACCCCAGAAAATATAACAAATATAATATTATTTATGTAGTATATAAAAAGAAAACTGAGGATAAAATAAAATATTCCGAGTTGAAATGGCTTGATCGGGACAAAATACACTTCAGACAGTCTAATATTACATCAATAAATTGTGTGATAATGTAAATAATAATGTATCTTATACTTAGGCCGAGATCAAATGTAGGTCCGGACGTCCGAAACAGCGTAACAAAAGTACGACTGTTATCGAGTGTGGAGTATCTCACGGTAAAATCCACTGGCCAAACCTGTTCCGGATTACGGGACGACTTCCAGATCACTTAGCGTCGTCTATGATTTGTGCTTCGCTTCTCGATAACCGCACGACGGCAGCCCAAAACGTGCGAACCAGTGTGCCGATCCGAAGCGTGACCAGCGGATTACCAGTAGATTTATTACATATTGATCGAAGGTAAGGGTATGTCCCAGGCAGACACCGAGTCGAGACGCCAGGAAGACCTCGACGCGTATCACGTAATCGACTGCGACTGTCACTATATGGAATCGTTCCACGACGTCGCCGAGTATATGGAAGAGCCCTGGAAGACGAAGTTCGAGGGCGGCAACTTCGACGAGAAGGGTGCAAAGCAGAACCTCAGCTCGTTCTTCCCCTTCTCGACCGGCGACCGTCAGGCTCACGGTAAGATCACACGCGAACACTCCTCGTACCCCGATTCGCCGGAGACGCCCGAGCGGATCCGCGAGGGGATGGAATCGATCGGCGTCGACGAGACGCTCCTGATCTCGCACCTCATCCTCGCTGGTGCCGGGACGATCGCGGACGACACCCGCCAGTCCGCGTTCGCGAAGGCGTACGTCGAGTATATGAGCGAAGAGGTGCTGGACCCCGACGACGGCATCCACGGGCTGGCTCCGATCCCGTACTACGATGTCGACGCTTCGATGGAGATCCTCGATCGAATCGAGGACCGCGACGAGTACGTGGGCGCGTGTTTCGTCACTGCTGGCGCGACGCCCCCGCTCGGCAACCGCAAGTACGACCCGATCTACGAGCGCTGTGAGGATATGGACCTCGCGGCCGTGTTCCACACCGGCGGCGCGGGCCTCGACGAGTACGTCCGCGGCGGCTACGAGGAGATGCTCGAAACGCACACGCTGGGCTTCCTCGAATCCAATATGTCCCAGATCGTGAGCCTCGTCGTGCAGGGCGTCCCCGAGAAGTTCCCCGATCTCGACATCTCCTTTATGGAGTCCGGCGTGACGTACCTCCCGGGCCTGATGACGCGCCTCGACGAGGAGTACCTCAAGCGCCCCGAGGAAGCGCCGCTCCTCGAGAAGAAGCCCGGTGAGTACATCACCGACTTCTACTACGGCACCCAGCCACTCGAGATCTCGGCCGATCCCGAGTACCTCGAGAAGTGTATCGATATGGTCGGCGCGGACCAGCTGATGTTCGCCTCCGACTACCCGCACTGGGACTACGACCGCCCGACGACTGTGATGGACCTGCCGTTCCTCTCCGAGGAAGAAGTCGAGATGGTCCTCTCGAAGAACGCCCAGGAGGTGTTCGGCCTATGAGTGACCTGGTCGAAGTCAAGCCCGCCGACGAGTTCGAGAACGGCGACCGCGAGTTCGTCGATGTCGGCGGCGTCGAAGTCGGCGTGCTGCAGGTCGAAGACGAGTTCTACGCGCTGCAGAACTACTGTCTGCACGACGGCGGCCCCGTCTGCAGCGGCAAGACGCACCGGAAGCTCCTCGGCGAGTTCAAAGAGCCGGGCAAGCGCGTCGACAAATCGTACTCCGAAGACGAGTGCGTGATCTCCTGCCCGTGGCACGGGTGGTCCTACGACATCGAGTCCGGTGACCACCTCGCCAACGACGACATCTCCCTGCCGACCTACGAAGTCGTCGTCGAAGACGGCGTCGTCTACGTCGGCGGCCAGAAGAACTAGCTCTCGACGAGGGGGAACGCCCCCGACTCCGATCCTATACCGCATCTTTATTTTGCCGCAACGTCAACGTGAGATATGACCGGGAATCTCGTCGGGGCCGACGAAACGCTCTTTCGGATCGTCGAAGCGATGGCTGAGGCGGGGCCGGTCGGCGTCACGGAGGTCGCAAAACGGCTCGATCTCACCAAGAGTACGGCGCACCGGCACCTTCAGACGCTCGAAGCCCACGGCTACGCCGTCAACGATAGCGGCACGTACCGGCTGTCACATCAGTGGTTCCACATCGGGACCGCGGTTAAGACCCGACAGCCATTCTACGCGGCCTCGAAGGAGGCCGTCGAGAATCTCGCAGAGCGAACCAAAAACACCGCCTGGTGTGCGATCGAGGAGAACGGGAAACTGATGTTCGTCAACGGTGCTGGATCGAACCCGACGCACAACCCGGACTTGCTCGTCGGCGACTGGTCGTCGATCACACATACGGCCGCCGGCAAAGCCATCCTCGCGCATCTCCCTGAAGACCGACTCTCCGAAATCATCGACGCCGACTCGGCCGCTGACGGTTCTCTCAGTTCCACCGAACTCCGGAAAGAACTCGAATACGTCCGTTCCCGCGGCTACGCCGTCAACCAGGGCGAAGACATCTCTGGGATATATGCCATAGGAATGCCGGTTGTGGCTGACGAGCGCGTCTTCGGGTCGCTGTCGGTCGCCAGTCCCTCGGACGCACTCGTCACCGACGACCGCGACGAAACGCTCGAGTATCTCGCTTCGGCTGTCGACCGCGTCGAAGACGTGCTCGCGTCGGGGGAGGGCAGCAGCCGGACGCCGCAGCCACGCAGCACGACCGGCCCGACGTAACTCGACTGACTGCGACCTGTTTCTCGACGGGGGTACCTCGCTATTCCCGCGGGGATCGGCCGGAAGCACCCCATATGGTGACACCGTAGTGCGAGTACACCGACTCGGAAATTTTGGAAGTTACAACTGCCGAGCTAGTATTGACTATGAAAGCATATAAAAAATATTATAGATTATATTATTTAGGTTGAAGTTTACCACTTATACTTCCTATAATAAAATAATCTGATCAATAAATAGCGCTAAATGCGCAATAAGTGGTTTAAAATATAGAAAATCAGAAAGCACGGATAACCTTATTTAGTGTCACTTCAGAGAATAAGACTGATCAATTACGATTCTATCTCTGAACGTATTCGCCACGTGCCCCCCGTAAGAATTAGAGTAGCGTTTGCACGCTTTCGCGTATCTGATCGGACAGCGTGCGATCGAATGTGTACTCAGTTATAAGCGGTACTGTAGTACCGCTGTCGACTCTCACTGTAGTGGTTCCTGTCGTCAGCTTCGAAGTTCTTCGATCCGTTTTTCGAGGGCGTCGATCGCTTCGTCGACTTCGCCACGCGCTTCGTCGGTCATTTGCTCTGCTTCCTCCGCGGCCGTGTCGAATGCGTCGCGAACGCGCTGGACCGCCTCGTCGATCCCGTCTGAGTCACTCATAGCGTTCTCGTATATGACGTTCGATCAATATATATTCAACGACACCTCGTGTTTTGGACCCGGTTTTCGCTCCCTGCAGGGGGTCGAGAACGACGCAGCAGGGGCTATGCTGGGTTCTAAGGCGACGCAGATTATTGCCACTTACTTGTCTCAATTTGAATACTTATATTGTTATTATTATTGTTTCGATAATACTGTATAAGAATTAAAAAGGCCTCTCTTTGCGGTCCTCATCGCGTTCATCGTCGCCTTCGCAGGAGCTGCACCGATTCTGGCCACGACTGTCGCCGCACAGGGGACCGGTGATGGGATGCACGGCTCCGGACCTGGCCCCGGTCCGAACGTCACAGCCGGTCAACATCAGAACGGAAGCCACTCGATGTGAGTGGCGAACGTCGGCGCGAATCAGACGATTCGCGTGCAGTTCCGTTACCGGGCCGAGTCCCCCGACGTCGGCGTTCGGATGCGAGAGATGGCGGTTTGAACTAACCGAAGCGGTGACTACCAGTTCGCCCTTCGAACGGCCGCCAACGCGAGTGCTGGCGGCGGTGCGTTCTCTGGCCCTGCCCCGTTTGGGTACTTCAATATCACACACCTATTCTCGAACGAGAACGTCACGGACGCGTCGATGACGTTTGCTGTGAACCACACCCGATTGCGCGAGCGGAACGTCGCATAATGATTACTCTCGTCTCTTACCGCCGACCACCGCCACCGGGAGTGGCGATCGGCGGTAAACAGTGAGAGTAATCACTATCAGCCGAGCGCGTCGCTCTGTATCGGTACAACGCATAGAACCGGTCTTGGAACCGACTGCAAACCAGAGTGACCGAGCAGAACGCCACGCAGGTGGCCTTCCGTGCGGAATCGCCAGGTCTCTCCGAGTTCGCTGTCGCTTCGGTCGCCGATGCTTCGACAACTACCGTGACTGTCACGGAGGAGACAACCCCACCCAACACACCCGGATTTGGTCCGGGTCTAGCCGTGGTCGCCCTAGTGGTATTCGCCAGCCGTCTGTGGCTGAACTGACCCCATCGCACCGGCACTCCGTCGGGCGTCCATCGTACCCCTCGTTTAACTGAACTCATCGTCCACAGGACGGCCCGTACAAAGTCATATTTTTGTGTTACTGTATCGAAAGGTCGGTCTATATGGATGGGAACCGCTTCGCCGTGGCGTTGTTTGGGATCATCGTCTCGGTCGTCATCGGCGCCCTCGCGTACCAATTTATCGCTCCGTTGACTATCTCTGTCTTTCTGTACTACTCGACGCGCCGCTACCACCGGATGCTCCGACGGTTCCACCTTCCAGCGAACGCCAGAGCGGTGGTAGTGATGTTCTCGCTCGCCGTCCCACTCATCTTACTGATCAGTTACGCTACAGTGCTCTTGGCCATCGAGGCTCGCCGCTTCATCGACCAGTACGCGCTTCTCGACGTCGCAAACGAGAACCTTGAGTGGTTCGGCGGCATCAACGAGATTCCCAAGTTCACCATCGAGGGGCTCTACGGCGCGTACCAGTCCGGCGATCTGGCCCCGTTCATCGACTTTGCGACCCAGCACGCCACGTTCTTCACGACGCTCGTCTCGGAGTTCGTGTTGAATCTGTTCGTCGTCGTCATCGTCACGTACTACCTTCTAGTCGACGGCAACCGCATCAGTCAGTGGCTGCTCAACTTCGACGACGAGGCCATCATTCGAGAGTACCTCGAAGCCGTCGACAGGGAACTCGAAGCGGTGCTGTTCGGGAATCTCCTGAACGTGCTCGCGGTCTCGCTGATCGCTATCGGATCGTTCAGCGTGTACAATGCGTTCGTGCCGCCCGCCGCGGAGGTTCCCTATCCTGCGCTCGCCGGTGCGCTCACTGGTATCGCCAGTCTGATTCCAGTCGTCGGAATGAAAACCGTCTACGTCCCGCTGACACTCCTCACCGCGCTCCCGATCGTCCTCGGTGGGACGCTATCGAATCTGGCGTACGTGGGAGCGTTCTTCGCTGTCGCCGTCGTCGTCGTCGACACGATCCCCGACGTGGTGCTTCGGCCGCTCCTCAGCGGCGAGGAAACCCACGTCGGTCTCCTGATGCTCGCGTACACGCTGGGCCCGGTCGTACTGGGATTTTACGGACTGTTTTTCGCGCCGATCCTGCTCGTCGTCGGGCTGACCTTCGCGAATACGGCGCTGCCGCGTCTCCTGGGCGCGTCGGAAACGGAGGAGCCGCCAGCACTGGACCAGTGAGGTCTCTGGCGACCTGCTCGCCTCGGAAGTCTCGCCTGCGATGCCCGCTCCGGTTCTTCGATCCGCTCGGCGTGCTCACTCTCGGCCACGTTGTTTTCGGCTGCGGTAAGTTCTCCTTGACGACTGCCGCGCTCGCTATTCGCCGCCCTTACTGTCGTCTCTGGCACGTCCCTGATATCGGAGACGTATTGCAGTAACGTGACACAAAATTTGGGTATTCCTATCTAACGGACGGATACGGCGGGCGTTCGATACGGTCACGACGGGGGAACGAGTTATCACTCAGATAGAACGCGAATAACAATTCGAGATCGTGTCATACGTTTGTACTGTATGTCCGGAAATAACACACTCAGTTTGCACCGCCGACCCCTGATGAAGGTGTTCGGTGCCGGTGCGGCCATCTCGGTGCTCGGCGGCTCGACGGTCGCTCAAGAAGATGACGAGATGGACGATGAGGAGAGTAGCGACGACGAAGCGATGGACGGCACAGGCACGGTCCATACTGTCGAGACGCTGATTCGCGCCCCGCCGACGAATCCAAACCGACCAGTGGACTTCTTCTTTCAGCCCACGGGACTCCACATCGAACCGGGGGACGTGGTGAAGTTCGTGTTCCGAACCCCCGATCACAACGTCGTCGCCTACCACCCGGCATTCGGGATGCGGCGGCGCGTCCCGATCGGCGTCACCGCGTTCTCCTCTCCGCTACTCGGCTGGCGGCCGGAGTCGATCCCGGGCGATCAGATCGAACCGCCCGCCGAGATGGGTGGCGAGGAGGAAGATAGCGATGCTGACGGCAGCGATGACGAGGATGACGACGCTGAGGACGGCACTTCCGACGACGAGACCGACGATGGAAGCAACGGTACCGACGATGATGACGATGACGGCGACGACAGCGACGGCGAGGGGCCCGTTCCGGATACGTGGCTCCACGCCTTCGAGACACCGGGCGTCTACGACCTCCTCTGCTCGCCGCACGAGGGATACGGAATGGCGATGCGGGTCGTCGTGGGCGACGTCACGGAGACGGAATTCGAGACCTCGAATCCCGCGAACCTCCCCGAACCACGGGCGGGACCGGTCGGGCTGGCGAGGGTCACACTGACTGATCCAGCGCTCGAACCATCGAACATCGTCAGCGAGGGTACCGTCCTCTGGGAGACGCTCGAATCGAACCAACAGAGCGGGCCGGACGACGGGGGAGAGGAGAGCTAGAGTAGCCTTTGCAAACCTTCACTCACCCGATCACCCGACAGCGTGTGATCGAGTGAGCTATCAGTCGCAAACGCTACGATCACCCGCCCAGCGCCGCCGGCACAATGTTTGTGTCGTCGTCGTGAGTCTACGTGCACCGTGGATCACGCCTTCGCGCGGGTTCGCGCCTCGGCCCCGCTCTGGATCGGTGCCCTCGCGTCCGTAGCGCTGTTTCTGTTCGCGGTTCAGTTGCTCGGCACCGCCACTGAAGCGGCGGCCGTGCCGCTCCGGCAGTTCTTTGCTCATCACGTCTCCGGCGATGCCCAAGCGCTGGGCGTGAGCTGGCTCGCCACGTACGTGCTGACGAACGGTTCGATCGTCGCTGCGCTGTCGGTGTCGCTATTTGGAAACGGGATCGTCACCGACGCACAGCTGTTTTTGATGGTCGCCGGATCTCGCCTCGGTGCGGCCGCCATCGTCGTCCTCATCGGGGCACTCGATTACCTCCAGAAGCGTCGGTACTCGCTCGGTGAGGCGACCAGCCTCGGACTCCTCGCGTTTCTGTTGACGCACTCGGTGTATCTCCCTGCGACCGTCGTGGGCTATCTCGCCTTACCGTGGCTCCAGAACCCCCTCGAATCTGTCGGGACGCGGACGAACGTTTCGTCGCAGTTCTCGCCCCTCGAACCGGTGACGACCACCGTCGTCGACGCAGTCGGAGCCGAACTCGGATTCGTGCTGGCGATAGCTGTCCTCTTCGCCAGTCTCAATTTCTTCGATCGGGTGCTCAAGCGGGTCGACACCGCGTGGCTCCGAGCGCGCTTCTTTCGACGGTTCCAACGTACCTGGGTCGCTCTCGCGCTTGGCGTCCTCCTCACCGGAATCACGACGAGCGTCGCGTTCTCGCTGGGAGTGATCGTGCCGCTCTACAACCGGGGGTACCTCAAACGCCGTGAGGTAGTCCCCTATGTCCTCGGTGCGAACCTCGGGACGCTGTTCGATACGGTCCTCGTCGCCGTAGTGCTGCAATCACCTGTCGGCGTCGCCCTCGTCCTGGCACTCCTCCTCGTGAGCGCGCTCCTCACGCTGGGGGCCACGTTGTGGTTCGAGCCGTACTTCCGGATCGTCGAGGCCGCCCACAGGCGACTCGTCGCGGACTTCCGGTACTTCGTCGGATTCGTCGTCCTCCTGATCGCGATCCCATCGGTGCTGGCGCTGCTACCGCGTTGATGGCGTCACGTTTCGGGACGACACTCCAGCGATCTGCCCCGGTCTTATTTTCCCCCGTAGCCCGATGTACCACCGTGCCCGAAGTCGAGCGACTCCTCGTCGCGTTCGACGGAACCCCGCTCGCGGAGCGAGCCCTCGAATACGCGCTCACGACGTACCCGGAAACGGAGGTGACCGTCATCCACGTGATCGACTATCTCGACGAGGGTTACGGTGCGGAGGCGCTGGTCGGTGCCGAAGAACTCCGTGAGCGCGCGCACGCCCGATCGACGGAATTACTCGCCGCGGCCGAGGCTATCGCCGCCGATCACGGTCGAACGGTGTCGACGGCGACGAGGCTCGGCAAGCCGGGCCGCGAAATCGTCGCCTACGCAGAAGAACACGACGTCGATACGATCGTACTCGGCAGCCACGGGCGCGCACTGCTCACCCGCGTCCTCCTCGGCTCGGTCGCCGAGGCGGTCCTCCAGCGCGCCCCGATGCCGGTGTTGGTCGTCAGATGAGCCCCTCGTCGGTGCTCGCCCGTCCGTCGGTACTCCGCGCATAGCCCTGTCCGACGGGCGCGCTCGGCCGACACTCTGTAGCCGCGACCCCAACCCCGTGACCGGTCCACAACCGTTAAAAAACGGACCGGCAAATCCCGTATACGATGCGTGAGGAAACCGTCGGCGCACTTCTCGTGATGGGGTCGGCGGTCGGATTCGGGACGCTGGCGATCTTCGGGAAGTTCGCGGAAGCGGCGGGACTCGGGCGGCCCCCGTTGCTCTTCTTTCGCTTCCTCGGAGGCGGCGTGCTCGTCTGGGCGTTTCTCGCCCTCCGCGGCGACGTGACGCTCCTCTCTGGGCGGCCGGCCTGGTCTGCGGCCGGACTCGGAACGATGTACGCTGTCCTGACGATCGCGTACTTCACGGGCCTTACTCACCTCACGGCGGGACTCTCGGCGGTGGTGTTCTTCACGTACCCCGTGTACGTGCTAGTGCTCTCTGCAGCCTTCCTCGACGAGCAGGTCACACTTCGACTCGTCGTCTCGCTCGTCCTCGCGCTGGCGGGCCTCGGTCTCATCCTCGGCGCCGACACGCGGGGTGCGACGCCGTTGGGCGTCGTGCTGCTCCTCGCGGCCGCGATCGGATACGCCGTCTACATCGTCGGCGGTCGCGTACTGTCGACGAGCGCGAAAGCGAGCGTGCTCACGGCCCACGTGCTGACGGTCGCGACCGTCCTTCTGGGTCTTCGGTGGTACGTCGAGGGGGCGACGCTCCCGACCAGTCCGACCCAGTGGGGGGTCGTCGTCGGGATCGGGGTCCTGGGCACGGGCGTCCCGCTGGTGTTTCTCTACGAGGGTCTCAGGTTCCTGCAGGCGAACCGCGCGAGCATCCTCGGCACGGCTGAGCCGGTGACGACCGTCGCACTGGGGGTGACCCTGCTCGGCGAGTCGCTAACGGTCGAGACGGTCCTCGGCGGGATCCTCGTCGTCGTCGGCGTCCTCCTCTCACAGATCGAGAACCCGATCGGGGCACTCCGGCGACTCGCCCGCACGCGGAGATAGAATTAACGTTAGTCTCCCCGACAGTTACACGTGATGTTCCCTCGCATCAAAGCCCTCCTGTGGAACGACAGTGCGCACCGACTGCGACTGCCGTGGCGACTCGTCGCGCTCGTGGTGGCGCTTGCGGTTTTGGGACTTCTTACGTCGCTCGTCGTCACGGCGCTCGCGACGCGGCCGTCGCGTGCGCTCCTCGTACTCACGCAGTCTCAATCGGCAGCGCAGACGGCTGTCGCAATCCGAAATCTGCTCTTCGTTTCGACCCAGATCGTTGTGATCGTCGGCGGCGTCTATCTGGCTGGCCGGTTCGCAGACCGTCGTTGGTTCCGCGACTTCGGCTTTCGCGTCGACCGCTCGTGGTGGGCGGATCTCGGCTTCGGACTCGCGCTCGGAGGCGTGTTGATGACGGTGATCTTCGCCGTCGAACTGCTGGCTGGGTGGATCTCCATTCGAGAACTCTTTTACGTCGCTCGCTCAGGTTTCGACTTCTGGCCGTGGTTCTTCTGGGGTCTTCTCACATTCGTCGCCGTGGGTATCTACGAGGAACTCCTGTTTCGGGGCTACCTCGTAACCAATCTCTCTGAGGGGTTCACGTGGTTCGACCGGATTGGAACCCGCGGTGCGATCGCGCTGGCTGTCCTCGTAACCTCGGTCCTCTTCGGCGTCGCGCACGCGACCAACCCGAACGCGACGCTCGCCAGCACGGTCGGAATCGTGCTCGCTGCCGTGATGCTCGCGGCGGGTTACATACTGACCGGCGAACTGGCGATCCCGATCGGCCTGCATACGACCTGGAACTTCTTTCAGGGCGTCGTCTACGGCTTCCCCGTCAGCGGCACCTCGAACGGCGTATCGCTGATCGCGACCACGCAGTCTGGTCCCCGTCTCCTCACCGGCGGCGCGTTCGGCCCGGAAGCGGGACTGCTCGGTCTCGCTGCCTCCGTCGTCGGCCTCGTCCTCACCGTCGGATGGGTCCAGTGGCGTGAGGGGACGATACGCCTCGCGGAGTCGCTCGTCGTTCCGCACCTCCGCGTCTCCAGCGACGAGTGACACCTACTGACTGCCGCACTACGGTCTCGCGATCCCGACGCGACTGGCTCGTCCTCTCCGGACAGCGAAATAGTTGCGTTTTTAATCAAAGATGGAGTTCGGGTTGGTATGGCGGCTCATAGCACTCAGAAAGACGGGGAGCCGACGACCGATCTTCCCGACGTCGTGCCGTTCGACCTCACTTATCTCACACGCCTGAGCTGGGAGTTGGGCACGCGCGTCGTCGACGACGAGGAGTCTACGCTCCGGAGCCGATGGGAACACGCTGGGAGTTCTTGGACGCTCTCGGTCTTCGAGGCGACGAGCAACACTGTGATCTTGTGTCTGCGCACGCCGGTGGGTCGCGAGCGATTCTACGGGACGACCCGTTCGGAAGTCCAGACCGCGACCTCACGGCTGGACGCCGCGCCGTACTGGACTCCGACCGAGTGAGGCCGCCGCCACACCGGACTGCTGGCGGCACTCGGCGGAGTCGGTGTGGTGAGATCGTCTCGGCGCCGCCTGCCGGCCTGCTGAACGTTTTTGCTTTCGGGCGCTGTCGACCAGCTATGGATCTCGAAATTGCGGGCGACGCGGCACTCGTGACGGCATCGAGTAGCGGCCTCGGGAAAGCGTCTGCACGGGCGCTCGCCGCAGAGGGTGCGAACGTCGTGCTCAACGGACGCGACGAAGACCGACTCGAAGAAGCCGTCGCTGACGTCCGGGCTGACGCGGCGGCCGATGCGACTGTCGTCGGGCACGCGGCGGATCTGACTGATCCCGACGACGTCGACGCGCTCGTCCGACGCTCCATCGAGGAGTTTGGCGGCCTCGATCACCTCGTGACTTCCGCCGGTGGCCCGCCGGCCAAATCGTTCCTCGAAACGACCGACGAAGAGTGGTACGAAGCGTTCGACCTCCTCGTGATGAGCGTCGTGCGGACGGTTCGGGCGGCCGCACCGCATCTCCGCGCCGACGGCGGCGGGACGATCGTCACCATCGCGTCGATCAGCGTCAAGGAAGCCGTAGACGAACTCGTGCTCTCGAATTCGGTCCGGATGGGCGTCGTCGGCCTCGAGAAGACGCTCTCGAAGGAACTCGCCCCGGAGGTCCGCGCGAACGCGGTACTCCCCGGGACCCACGAGACGCCGCGGGTCGAGGCGCTCGTCGAGGAGGGCATCGAAGACGGCGAGTACGACTCCTACGAGGCCGGCATCGACGACTGGACCCGGGAGATCCCCGTCGAACACCTCGGTGATCCGATGGATCTGGGACGGACCGTCGCGTTCCTCTCCTCACCACAGTCGAGTTATCTCTCGGGTGTCGCGCTACCGATCGACGGCGGCGAAAGCGCCTCGAATCTGTAGCAGCCGGCCCCGGTCTTCCGATTCGGCTCGGAGGAGCGAATCGGAACCCACGTCACTCTCCGCGTCCGAGTCGGCACCGTGACCGACCCGACGACCGAGATGACCGGCTACGCGCGGCGGATGCTGGTGGCCGTCTCGCTTGGGTGGGCGATACTCCAGACCGGTCGGTTTCTCATCTCACCGCTCTTGCCGACGATCATCGCGGACCTCGGGATCACCGAGGCGACTGCTGGCATCGCGCTCTCTATCTTCGGGGGCTCGTACGCGCTCGTCCAGTATCCGAGCGGCGAGTACTCCGACCGCTGGAACCGGACGACGCTCATCGTCCCCGGATTGCTCGTCCTCGCTGCCGGGTTCGCGCTGTTCGGGCTGACGAACGGCGTCGTGTTGTTTTTCGTCGCCGCGACGGTCGTCGGCATCGGTAAAGGGCTCTTTGCGATCCCGTCGCGAGCGCTGCTCTCAGATCTCTTCACGAAGCAGCGCGGCCGCGCACTCGGCATCTACGCCGCCGGCACCGACGCTGGGGGACTGATCTCCTCCGGCGTCGCGATCCTCGCGCTGACGTACGCGAGTTGGCGGACGCCCTTCTTCCCCGTCGCGATCGGCCTCGGGCTGCTCACGGCCGCCTACGCCGCAACCACGAGAGAAGGCTACCACGTCGGCGAGACCTCACTCGACGTCTCCGGGACCGTCGGTCGGCTCGTCGAGAGTTCCCAGCAGCGGGAGACGCTCGTCGCCTTTTCGCTGTTTTACTTTATGGTCGGCGGGATCATCAACTTCATTCCGACGTACCTCGCCCAGACGAAGGGGTTCTCCCAGAGCCTTGCGGGCCTGACGTTCGCGATCGTCTTCGCGATCGGACTCGCAGTGAAGCCGCTGGCTGGGTCGCTTGGCGATCGGTTCTCGCGGCGTGGGATCGCTGTTGCCGGGCTTCTCGTCGCCGCGACGGGCCTGACGGCTCTCGTCGTCGCGTCCGCGACCGTCGCGATTTGGTTCACAGTGGCGTTCCTCGCGCTCGGGTACAAGGCGGGCTTCCCGCTCGCCGACGCGATCATCGTCGACGACGCGCCCGACGGCGGGATGGGTGCCGACCTCGGTGCTGCGCGGGCGCTTTTTCTCGGCGCGAACGCGGTCGGCCCGGCGTACGTCGGGATCGTCGCCACCTACGGCAGCTACGACCTCGCGTTCGGCGGATTCGTCGTCTGTCTGCTCGTCGCGGCGTGGCTGCTGTTCCGCAATCGGTAACTGCGCTGCCGGGATGTGACTCGCGTCTCTCGGTGTGTCTCGACGGCTAATTTTCGTTTCCTGGTAGACGTCACCGTGTCCCGGTGCCGATTAACAGCAACTACGTCACACGGTAATTATTTTACCACACATTTTCTATTAGCGGTGAGTGTGTTACCATATGTTTGAGTTGCGGCGAGGCCGTCGCTGGCGGGTCGTCCTATCGAAACGTTCTCCCCGGCACCCGGCTTTGAGGCAGAACGCAGAATGAGCGACAGCAGACCAGCGTGGGACTTCAAAGAGCGCGACGTCGTCATCCTCAGAGAACTCGCGCGGGACCCACAACTCTCCGCCCGTGAACTCACCGACGTCTTGGAAGAAGAACACGGAATCGACGTCAGCCACGTCACGGTGAGCAAAGCGATCCGGAATATGCGTGAAGCGGGCGTCTTCCGAGAAGCGATTATCCCGAACGAGTCGTACTTCACGTTCGCGCTAATGGAGTTCAAGTTCAACCCCGAGAACTTCAAAGAGCACTGGCGTGACACGATGGAACACATCAGATCGAGTCAGTACTCCATCTTCTACTTCCTCTCGGACGGGGAGTACCAATGGAAGTCGGTGATGATGTTCCCCAGCCAGGAGGCGGAGTCAAAATGGCTCCACGAGTTCTACAAAGAGCACGGGCAAGCCGTCAGCAACGTCCGTAGCTCCACGATGACGAACGTGCTGAAGTTCGGGACGGCGCCTGGCCTCTTCGATCACCTCGAATCGAACGGCGGTGAGTGAAACAGCTCCGGCCGATAGTACACGCAGGCGACCGTTCATCTCGACAGGGGCCGAGTCGACGACAGCCGAGAGTCGACTTTCGATCGACGAATCGGACTATACGCCCAAGTACTCTTGTCTGAGTTCGTCGTCCTCGCGGAGCTGCGCCGTCGAGACTTCCTCGACGATCTCGCCCTCGTCGAGGATGTAGTGCCGTTCGGCGACAGCGACCGCCACGGCGACGTTCTGCTCTACCAGGAGGACGCTCACGTCCTGTTTCTCGTTGATCTCTTGAATGATCGACTCGATCCGTCGGACGATGTACGGAGCCAGCCCCTCACAGGGCTCGTCGAGGAGCATCAGCTTCGGGTTCGTAACGAGGCTTCGCGCGATCGCCAGCATCTGCTGTTCGCCGCCGCTCATATTCTTCGAGGGGCGATCCCGCATATCGTCGAGTTCGGGGAACTGATCCAGCACCTCTTCGACGGGCAGCGGATCGCCGGCGTGATTCGCCGCGAGCCGGAGATTCTCTTTGACCGTGAGGTCTCGGAAGCACCGGCGTCCTTCGGGAACGAGAGACAGCCCGAGGTCCGAGATCTGGTAATTCCGGTGCGCACGGAGGTCTTCGCCGTTGAACGTCATCGACCCACCGAACACCCGGGGCACGTCCGCACCGACGAGTGCGTGCATCGTCGTTGTCTTGCCCGCGCCGTTGCGGCCAAGCAGCGAGACGACCTCGTTCTCGTCGACCGAGAGGTCGACGCCGAACAGCACCTGTCCGGTCTCGTATCCGGCTTCCAGTTCGGAGACGTCGAGGAGGCTCATAGTTCCTCCCGCATTCCGCCGAGGTACGCTTCCTGCACCTCGCTGTCGCCTCTGACCTCGTCGGGCGTGCCCGTCGCGAGAACGCGCCCCTGATCGAGGACGGTGACGCGGTCACTGATCGAGAGGACGATGTCCATATCGTGTTCGATCAAGAGCAGCGTCAGCCCCAGATCCTGATGCACCGATTCGATGAGGTCGGTGACGAGTCCGGTCTCGTTCGTTCCGAGGCCACTCGTCGGCTCGTCGAGCAGGAGCACCGAAGGATCCGTCGCCAGCGCCATCGCGATACCCAGGCGACGTTGGTCCCCGTGCGAGAGATTCTTCGCGGTGACGTCGCGCTTGTCAGTCAGCCCGACAGAGTCCAGGATGTCCAGCGCTTGCTCGCGGTGCTGGGACCGCCCCTCGCCGAGTAGATCGAACGAGAACGGTCCGGATTCGATCGTCTGGACGACCACGCGGACGTTTTCGAGGACGCTCAACTCGTTGAACAACTGATTCGACTGAAACGAGCGGGCGAGGCCGCGGTGGGGCCGCTGTTCCTGTGGGAGGTCTGTGATCTCCTCGCCGTGGAGATACACCGTCCCGTCGGTCGGGGCGAGCGCGTGCGTGAGCACGTTGAAAAGCGTCGTCTTGCCGGCCCCGTTCGGACCGATGATCGCTCGCAGTTCGCCCTCGGGGACGGCCAGATCGACGTCGTCGACGGCGACGATGCCGCCGAACCGCTTCGTGAGGCCCGTCGAGCCAAGCGCTGCCGTCTGGGCGTCGCCCGTGTCCGCTCGCTCTGTCGTAGACGTATCTGTTTCAGACATCTTCTTCACCGGTCCGCAGTCGGTCGTAGAGCGTTTCGAGGCTGTCTCTGAGGAGGCCCCAGATTCCCTCGCGTGGCGCGATCAGCACTGCGATGACGAACAGCAGTCCGAGGAAGAACTGCCAGTACGCCAGCACGCCCGCGAGTTCGAGACTGACGATCGGGATCTCTTTCAGCGGCAGGACGAGCATCTCGAAGTCGGTCAGATAATCTTCGGCGAACAGCCAGACGAACGCGCCGGCGACTGGTCCGAAGAAGTAGTTCGCACCGCCGAGCACCGTCATCAGGATGACGTCGCCGCTGGTCTCGACAGTCAGGAGCGAGAGCGTCGCGCCCTGCTCGTTGATTTCGAGGATGGTGCCGGCGTAGGCGGCGACGACCCCGCTCAGGGTGAACGCCCACACCTTGTACCGGTAGGTGTTGATACCCATCGCGCGGGCCAGTTCTTTGTTCTCGCGGATGGCGATGAGCGTCCGCCCGAACGGCGAGCGGACGATTTGCCAGAGAACCACGAGGCCGACGAGGACCGCCGCCGCGACGAGCCAGTACCAGTCGAACTGGAAGCCGCCGAGGTTCACGTACTTGAGACCGCGTTCGGTCTCGATCCACGCCGGGACTGCACCGCCCGCGATGCCGGTCGTCCCGCCGGTCAGTCCGGCAGGGTTGTAGTTGGCGATGAAGTGCGCGGTCGTCCCGAACGCGAGCGTGAGCATCGCGAAGTAAATCTCTCCTTTCTGGACGGTGATCCGGCCGATGAGATAGGCGACGACCCCAGCGAGCGCGAGCGCGACGATCGCCGAGAGGACGAACGACGAACTGAACCGCGACAGTCCGATCGCCGTGACGTACGCCCCGATCCCGAGGAACATCGCGTGGCCGAACGACAGCAGCCCCGTGTACCCCAAGAGGAGGTTGAACGAGGCTGCAAACAGCATCCAGATGAGGATGGTGTTCGCCACCGACCCGTATCCGAGGAGGAACTCCATCGACACCAGTGGCCGGAGCAAGAGAACCAACAGGAGGGCCCCGATAGGGACCTTGTATCGGTTCAGCGTCCCGAGTGGGAGCCCCGAGACGAGGCCCCCTCCGGTTCGGTTCGTGGCGGATTCGTCGCTCATTCGAGGAAGCCCTCCTGTCCGAACAGCCCGCGTGGCCGTGCGAGCAGCACGACGATCATCACCAGATACGGGACCAGTCCACCGATCCCGGGAATGTTGATGAACTCCAGCGTCGTCACTTCGGCCAGCGTCGAGAGGTACAGCGGCGTCAGATAGCTCGCGCCACCGATCAGGAGCCCGGCGACGACGCTGCCGAACAGGCTCCCGATCCCGCCGACGACGGCGACGACGAACGCGAGGATGATGAACTGATTCGCCATCCCGACGTCCATTCCGACTGCGGCACCCCGGAGGACGCCGCCGAGACCCGCGATGGCCGCGCCGAGCACGAACATCGAGATGAACCGGACGTTCATATTCACGCCGAGGAACTCGGCCATCTCGCGGTCGAGCACGCCTGCACGAACGGAGAGTCCGAAGTCAGTCCGTTCGATGAGCAGGTACACGGCCGCGATGACGATGACCGCCACGGCGACGGTGAAAAGGCGGATTCGCGAGACGGTCGTGACGCCCAGATCGAAGCCCATCGAGAGGACTTGCGGAGCCACGACGCTGCGCGGGGTGCCACCCCAGATGGCGCGCGTCGCCTCACCGAGCATCAACGCGATGCCGAACGTCGCGAGCAGTCCGTTCAGCGGGTTCTTGTCGTAGAGATGCCGGAGGACGCCGCGCTCGATCGCGACGCCGACGAGTCCGACTCCGAGCGGTGCGACGACCAGCGTGACCCAGAACGAGACTCCCCAGACTTCCATCAGCTGGAAGGTGAAGTACGCACCCAGCATAAACAGGGCGCCGTGGGCGAAGTTCACGATGCCGAGCAGCCCCAGGACGATTGACAGTCCCAACGCGATCAGCACCAAGACGAGTCCGTACACGAGGCCGCCGATGACCTGATCGATGAACAGGCCGGGGCGAACGATGGCACTCATCACCGTCAACAGCACCAGGACGCCCCAGACGATACCGCCCGCGGGCGTGATGCTGCGCTGCGTTCCCGGGATGGGAATGGCGTTCATACGTGAGTTCACAGCGAGCAGCCCGTCGCCTCGCAGCTACGCATTACGTCTTTCCCAGCGCTCGATCCCTCGACCTGGAACCACGCGTTGTAGGGGTCGGTCTGCATATCGCCCATCGAGCGCCCCGAGATCGCCCAGGTCGGGTGCACGAGCTGGTGGTCGCAGGCTCGCCATTCGAGGTCGCCCGGCATAATGCTCAGCGCCGTCTCGCTCTCGACGGTGTGGCCTTCGAGTTCGCTGCGGATCGCTTCCCCGTCTGTCGAGCCGGCGCGGACGGCCGCACGGACCTGCTGGTCCATCGCGATGTACGCGTTGGCGTGGCGCACGTACGGGTTCTGATCGCGGTCTGCGACCCGCATCTTGAACTCCTCTGCGCTGTCGATCGCGTTCGTCCAGCCGGTCGAGGCGATGTCCATCATCGCCGCGGACTCCTGGCTGAGTCCCCAGAACGCGATGTCTTCGGCCTGGTGGCCCATCAGCTTGAAATTCTCGTGCATTCCCTTGTTCCGGAGCTGTTTCATCGCCAGTCGCTTGTCGAGCGCGGGGAGGACGAGCCCGAGTCCGGTCGCGTCGGAGTTGGCGACGTTGTTGAGGTACGACGTGTAGTCGTCGTTGGGGAACGGTGTCGCTTCCGACTCCACCACGGTGGCGCCGTTGGCCTCGATCTCTTCGATGTAGAGCTCCTGGGCGTTCTGCCCCCAGATGTAATCGGAGTACAGCAGGTACCACTTGTCGGCGATGTCGGCCATTCGCGCCCCGATGGACTTGACCAGCATCGTGTTCGAGGAGTACGTGCTGAACATATGCGGCTGACAGCTCGATCCCGTTAGCGTGTCAGACGCTCCGTCTGCGATGTAGGAGACGCCGTTGTCGGAGGCCCACGTCCCGATCTTCGTACAGACGGCCGACGAGAGCGCGCCCTGCGCAAAGTCGATGCCATCCGCCGTCACGGCTCGTTTCATTCGCTCCAGCGACGCGCTGGGATTGACTTCGGTGTCGTAGGTGCTGATCTCGATATCGACGCCGAGTTCGCTTTCGAGGTCCTCCGCTGCGAGTTCGGCGCCCGTCCGGAGTGCGGGTCCCCACGGCGCGAACGGACCGCTCTGGGGGTTGAACACGCCGACGTGGAACGAACTCGGGCCTGTGTCCTGGCTCGTCGAACCACCCGTGGTCCCCGAGTCGCCACCGCCGTCCCCACCACTGTTGTCTCCGTCGCCTCCGCCGCCACCTGAACAACCGGCGAGTCCGGACATTGCGATTACTGAGGCTGCGCCGCCCGTCTTCAGCACCTTGCGTCTGGTAGGTGATCTCATAGCTCGCTCCACACCTTAGAGCCGAACTTGATAATACTTTCGTTAAGTATGGGGATCGATTGTGGTGAAATAGTAAACGAAGCAGCGCCCAATCAGAAATCTTGTTAGAACACGTATGTTACCATACTTCACGAAAGCGGGCCGCTCTGTACGCTGCGGGAGGATATACTACACGTCTGGTCCTCGTATAGCTCTCTAGACACAGCTCCAGTGACTTACCTTACAGATGGTGTCTTATCGGCCTACAATTTCACCACAATGTCTCTATACTAGCTAATTCTAAACACTGTGTCTAAAACACCAGAAGATTGAATAGCAACGTTAACGCTTGGGTAAGCAATGCAGGAAGCGAACATCCAACACGTCGCGGTACTCGGCGCCGGAAGTATGGGTCACGGTATTGCCGAGGTTGCTGCGATTGCGGGCTACACTGTCTCTATTCGAGATATCGAGCAGGAGTTCGTCGACGACGGCCTCGACAACATCGAGTGGAGTCTCGGCAAACTCGCGGAGAAAGGGCAGATCGACGAGTCAGCCGAGGAAGTCTTCGACCGAGTCGAGGGCTACACCGACCTCGAAGCGGCCGTCGAGAACGCCGATCTGGTCGTCGAGGCGGTGCCCGAACGGATGGGACTCAAGAAGGACACCTTCGCCGAAGTCGACGAGTATGCCCCCGAAGGAGCGATCCTCGCGAGCAACACTTCGGGGCTCTCGATCACCGAGATGGCTAAGGCCACCGACCGACCCGAACAGGTCGTCGGGACCCACTACTTCAATCCGCCCGTGCGGATGGACCTCGTCGAAGTCGTCCACGGCGACGCGACAAGCGACGAGACTATCGAGCGCGCACACGCCTACGTCGACTCGATCGGCAAGACGGGAATCGACGTCAAGAAGGACGTCCACGGCTTCGTCGTGAACAACGTCCTCGTGCCGTTTATGGGCGAGGCCGCGTGGATGCTCGACCGCGAGGAGTGCACGATCCAGGAGGCCGACGCTGGGATGGTGTTCAACCGCGGGTACCCGATGGGGCCCTTCGAGCTCAACGACTACGGCGGCATAGACATCGCCTACGACTTCCTCGAAGCCTCCGCGTACGACGTGCCACCGTCGATCGCCGCGATGGTGGACGACGAGACGCTCGGCCGCAAGACGGGGAGGGGCTTCTACGACTACGAGGACGGCGACGGCGTCGACTACGAACCCGGCGACGACGAGGACTTCGACACGCTCCGCATCGAAGCGCGGATGGTCAACGAGGCGGCGAAGTTGGTCGGCGACGACGTGGCGACGCCCGAAGACATCGACCTCGGCGTTCGACTCGGCGGCCGGTTCCCGCTGGGGACCTGCCGCGTCGGCGACTCGATCGGGCTCGATACCGTCCTCGACAAACTCGAAGCGCTCTACGAGGAGACTGGTGCCGCGCGGTACGAGCCTGCCGACTACCTGGTCGAACTGGTCGAGGCCGGCGAGACCGGCGTCGACGCGGGCGCGGGATTCTACGACTACACGGGCGAGTACCCCTATCAGTTCCTGAACGTCGACCTCGACGAGCGGGGCGTGCTCTCGATCGAGTTCGACCGCACCGAGCGGCTCAACGCCTTCAGCGAGGAGATGTTTGCAGAAGTTAGCCACGCGCTCGACGACGCCGACACGGAGGCGGTATCCTGCGTGGTCTTCGAGGGTGCCGGCGACCGCGCGTTCTCCGCCGGTGCGGACATCACGGGCTTCACCGCCAACGCGCCGACCGAGATTATGGACGTCGAGGAGTCCATCGAACGGATCTACAACTTCGATCGACCCACGATCGCCGCGATCGACGGCTTCTGTCTCGGCGGCGGGTTCGAGCTGATGCTCGCCTGCGATCTCCGCCTCGCGACCGAGAACTCCACGTTCGGCAGTCCGGAAGTCGATCTCGGCTTGATCCCGGGCGGCGGCGGCACGCAACGTCTCACCCGACTCGTCGGCAAGCCACGCGCGAAGGAGATCATCTTCCGCGGAAACCACTTCGGCGCCGAGCGCGCCGCGGAGTGGGGAATCATCAACCGTGCCGTTCCTGCCGAGGAGTTCGACGAGACTGTCGAGGAGTTCGTCGGCGATGTCGCCTCGGGTCCCAAGACGGCGCTGAAAGTCGCAAAGCAGGTCATCAACGAGGGTGACGACGCCAGTCTCGACGCCGGGCTGAAGATGGAGAGCCAGGGCTTCGGACTGCTGACGACGACCGATGATATGCTCGAAGGCGTCCAGGCGTTCAGAAACGACCGCGAACCGGATTTCGAGGACTAAACGATGCCACACAACGCAGCCATCGTCGGCGGCGGGCTCACCGAATGGGGCGAGCGCGACGCCACGTGGAAAGATCTCGCACAGGAAGCCGGGAAAGCGACGTTCGACGACGTCGACGGACTCGAACCCGAAGACGTCGAGGGGCTATTCGTCGGAGCGGTGCAGCCCGAACGGTTCGCGTTCCAGAGCCACGTCGCGCCGATGGTCGCCGAACTGCTCGGCATCGACGTCAACGGAATGTTGGCCCGCACCGAACTCGCGTGCGCGAGCGGACAGGCGGCACTCCGCTACGCGTGGCTCGCCATCGCCGCCGGCCAGCTCGACGTCGCGCTCGTGCTCGGCGTCGAGAAGATGAACATCGACCGCGAGCATATGCCGGAGATCCAGTCGAATATGACGAACGTGCTCGACCGGGAGTTCGACGGCGTCAACGGCCTCAACGGACCGTCGTACTTCGCTCAGTACGCCCAGCGGCATATGGACGAACACGGGACGACCCAGGAACAACTCGCGATGGTGAGCGCGAAGAACAAGAGTCTCGCTGCCGAGACCGACTTCGCACACTACCGAGAGCACGTGGACGTCGACGACGTCCTGGATTCGTACCCCATCGCCCCGCCGCTCCGACTGCTCGACTGCAGCGGTATCACTGACGGTGCTGCGGGCGTACTCGTCGTCAGCGAGGAGAAGGCCGCGGAACTGGGCGTCGAGACGACCGCCTACATCACCGGCAGCGGTCAGTCGTGTATGGCGAGCAACTCCGTCAACAACATCCCGTCGATGACGACGTGGCCGCAGGCTCGCGAGGCCTCCCAGCAGGCCTACGAGCAGGCCGGGATCGAGGACCCACTCGAGGAGATCGACGTCGCGGAGGTCCACGACTGCTTCTCGATCAGCGAGATCATCGAGTACGAACAACTCGGGTTCGCCGAGGAGGGCGAAGGCGGACAGTTCATCGAGGACGGGCGCAGCGAACTCGACGGCGACGTCGCGGTCAATCCGCGTGGCGGCCTGCTCGGGTGCGGGCATCCGCTCGGCGCGACCGGTGTCTGTCAGGCGCTGGAGGTGTACCGACAGTTCGCCGGCGACGTGTCCAGCGCCCGGCAGGTGCCCGACGATCCGGAGACCGGACTCATTCACAATCTGAGCGGGAGCGCCTCAGTGCACAGCGTGATGACGCTCGCGAGGGACCCACAATGACTCGACCTGACCACACCGGCTCGAAAGACGCAGACGACCCGACCGACGACCTCCTCCGTACGGACGGCGGTGAGCACAGCGACCCGCCACGCGGCACGATCACCCTTCCGGACGAAGTCGAACTCCCGCGGCTGCTCGACTTCTACGACCTCCAGGACCCAGAACACACCCGGATCCACGAGTTCTACGACAACCTCCGTGCGGGATCGCTCACGACGACACAGTGCACCGACTGCGACGCCATCCACTTCCCGCCGCGCGTCGTCTGTCCGGAGTGTCTGAGCGACGACCTCACGTACACTGACCTGCCGCACGAGGGGACGCTCACCTCGTTCACCGAGGTCCGAGGGACCGCGGCCATCGGGATGAGCGACGACCCGCCGTTCGTCGTCGGCGTCGTCGACCTGGGACCTGTCAGGCTCTCTGCGCGGGTCGACGACGCCACCTACGACGAACTGGAGCGGGGTGACGCCGTCCAACTGAAGGTGATGGACATCGACGGGCCGACAGAGCAGGACCGCGTCTTCTACCGGTTCGAGCCCGTCTGAAAAACAGCTCACGACGGTGATTTTCCGGCGCTATCGAAGAAGCGTCGCTCCGAGCGCCGTCAGTTGACGTCGCGCTCGGCGTCGTCCCAGTGTTCCTCGCGCAGTTCGTACTTCTGGATCTTCCCCGTCGAGGTCTGCGGGAGATCTTTGCGGAACTCGACGCTCGTCGGACACTTGTAGTGGGCCAACTTCTCGCGGCAGAACTCGATCAACCCCTCCTCCGTGAGGTCTGACCCCTCGCGCGTGACGACGAGCGCCTTCGGCGTCTCGCCCCACTTCTCGTGTGGGACGCCGATGACGGCGGCGACCTTCACGTCGGGGTGATCGAAGATGGTGTCTTGTACCTCGATGCTGGAGATGTTCTCTCCGCCCGAGATGATGATGTCCTTCTTGCGGTCGACGATCGTGAGCATCCGGTTTTCGTCCATCGTGGCGATGTCGCCCGTGTGGAACCAGCCGTCGACGCGGTCGTGGAAGGCCTGCTCTGTCTGTTCGGGTTTGTTCCAGTAGCGGTCAAGGACCTGATTCCCGCGGGCGACGACTTCGCCTTTGGTCTGGTCGTCGAGGGGGACGTCTTCGCCGTCCTCGTCGACGACGCGGATCTCCGTGTTGAGCGTCGCGAACCCGGGTTTGTTGATGATGTCGTATTTGTTCCCCTGTTCGATCTTCCGCTTCGAGTTACTCGTGGTGATGAGCGGCCCGGTCTCGGTCGCCCCGTAGGCGTGGATGATCCGCCAGCCGAGTTCGTCTTCGGTCCGCTTGATCGTCCGTTTCGGCGGGGGGCTGGCCGCGGTTTCGACGCGGACGGGCATCTCGCCGGTCGTCGGGACGTCCGCCTCCTCGTGATATTCGAGCAGCATATTGAGGACCGTCGGCGCGCCGCCGAGATACGAGACGTCGTAATCGTTGATCCGCTCGAACACGGTCGCGGGGTCGAAGTCCCGGAGTATCACGTGCTTTCCACCGATGCCGGTCAGCCCGTAGATGTGGCCCCAGCCGTTGATGTGGAACATCGGCGAGGTCCAAAGCAGCGTGTCGTTGTCCTCGAACTCCACGTGATGGGCGTGGATCATCGCGTGGTAATGCTGGATGCGATGCGTGTGGACGACGCCCTTCGGATCGCCGGTCGTCCCGCTCGTGTAGAGGATCGTCGCGTCGTCGTCCTCGCTGATGTCCGGCCGCTCGGGTTGCTCGGGAGACGCGTCATTGAGGACGGTCTCGTAGTCGTCCCAGTCGCCCTCGACGCGGTCGGCGTCGTATGCGACCCACTGGGAGACGCCGGTCTCGCCGCCCTCTTTCAGGTGTTGGAGCTTTTCCGCGTACTCGTAATCGGCAATCAGCACGCTCGGTTCGCAGTCGCCCAGTAGGTAATCGTACTCTCCGGGTTGGAGGCGGAAGTTCAGCGGGACGAACAGCGCACCCAGTTGCATCGTCGCGTAGAGCGTCTCGATGAAGTAATGCGAGTTGGGCGAGAGCAACGCGACCCGATCTCCCTTCTCGACGCCCCACTCGCGGAGCGCGTTCGAGAGTCGATTGATTCGCTCTCCAAGTTCGCCGTAGGTGAACTCGGTCCCGTCGTCCGCGATGACCCCAACGTCGTCGCCGTAGAGTTCCGTCGCCCTGTCCAAGAAGTCAGTCGTGAGTAGTGGCCTGTGCATTGGTTTCGTCCCATTTAGCAGGTCACACCAGTGCGTCGCTGGCGGGGATACTCCGCCCGTCTTGCGGTCCGCGCACCCGACGACCGCCCTGGTATGGCATCACAGATCAATAATTTACATTAGTATATAATAGTTCCCCAAAAATTACCATTATATACGAAATCAGCGAATGGAGATAACTTGGTTATCACCTCCGGGTCGATCTCTCGATGCCTGCCGCTCCTCTCTCGTTACTGGCCGCCCACCGCTCCCGTACGTCGATTCCAGACGGTGACTCGACTCGCCCGCGTCAAGTCTGTGTCTCGGTCCGTTCGAGACTGGTCTGTCTACCCAACGTCGCCTCGAATCTGTCCGCGAGGTCTTCGAGGGACCAGCCGCCGTCCTCGAACGCGATCCGCTCGATCTCCGGGTTCGAACGCAGCGCGACGCCGTCGCCCGCCGCTTCGACGGTGCAGCCGGTGACGCCCGCGGCCGCCTCACTCAGTAGAAACGCCGCGACCGGCGCGACGTTCTCCGGCGGGTACTCCTGCGCGTCGAGAAACGCTTCGGTCATTTGCGTATGCGCGATCGGAACCAAGGCGTTCACGCGAACGTCGTATCGCTGTAATTCGATCGCAGCCGTGCGAGTCAGTCCGAGCACGCCGGCTTTCGCCGCCGCGTAGTTCGCCTGTCCGCTGTTGCCGAACGCAGACGGACTCGCCACTGTCAGAAACGACCGATCCGCTGACCGGTCTTCAGCCGTCTCTTTCCACCGGCGCGCGGCACTCCGGATGAGATTGAAGTGACCCCGGAGGTGGACGTCGATCACCTGGTCCCACTCGGATTCGGTCATCTCGGTGAGGTACGAATCACGGAGGACGCCGGCGAAGTTGACGACGCCGTCGAGTCGACCGTGCCTGGTGACGGTGTCGTCGATCAACTCCTCGGCGTATTCCATCTCTGTGACGTCCCCGAGGTGGACCGTCGCGGATCCCGATTTCTCCTCTAGTTCCTCCTGCAGCGTGACGGCATCGGACTCGCCCTCGCCCCCCAGGTCGTTGAGGACGACAGTCGCGCCGTGAGCGGCTAACTCTCGCGCAGTCGCTCGTCCAAGCCCGCCCGTGCTCCCTGTTACGATGTAAACTGTATTTTTAAGCATCTGTTTTCGATGTGAGAGAGCGGGCCACAATATTCTGTCGACGGCATACAACTCAGGCGGCGCAGTGCGTTCGTCTCCACCGATTCACGTCGCGTGCGGCTCGGGTGCGCGCCACGCGAGCACGGTCCCGGCTCCCGCGAGTGCGCCCGCGAGAAGGAACGCCGCGTCGAAGCCCGCGGCGTCGACGACGGCGCCACCGACGATCGGCGCCAGAAACGCCCCAGCGAGACCGACGCTCGTCTGAAATGCGACGGCCGTCGCGGCAACGCGTGGATCGACCACCTCGCGCACGTACGTAAACGAGAGCCCGAGCGTGAGCTGGATCGCAAAGCCCGAAAGCAGCAGGACGCCGACGAGCAGTGGGACCGAGCCCAGGTACGCAAAGAGCAACACGAGCGGCGTAGCGAGGCCGAACGAGCCCAGCAGAACCGGCTGTCGCCGCCCGTCGAAGACGCGATCCGAGAGGAGACCGCTGCTGATTCGCGAGACGACACCGATACCGGGGAACACGGCCAGGAGGATGCCACTCACCGCCAGCGAGAGCCCGATCTCTTGGGTGAGATACGACGACCCCCAACTGTTGATGAAGAGATACAGCGCGTAGCTGAGAAAGCCGAGCGTCGCGACGAGCCAGACGGTCTCGTCGCGGAGAACGGTTCCAAACTCCCCCAGCGTGGGGGCGTCACCGTCGCGACCGCCGAGTCCGCGACTCGTCGGCCAAAATATGAGCAAGCCGACGAGCGCAACGCCCGTGAACGCGATGAAGATCGCCGGCCAGCCGAACCGGTCGGCGATGATCGGCCCCGTTCCCTGCCCGATCGCGAAGCCGACCGGGCCGCTCGCAGTGAAGATTCCGACCGCCGTCGCGCGATGGTCGCCCGTCACCGCGCGGCTCACGATGTCGATGCCCGCGTTCCAGACGACCACGTACGCGATGCCCCCGACTGCGCGTGAGGCGATCACCGACCGGTAGCTCCCTCCTCGCCCACCAATCCACCCCCAGATGCCGGCCGCGAACAACACGAACACGGCGACCACCATCACGCGTCGAGAGTCCGTTCGATCCAAGAGGGCGCCGGCCGGCAGACTCGCGATCACGGCAGTCCCGAACATCACGCTAACGAGAAGTCCGGCGACCGCTGGCCCGATGTTCAGGGACTCACGGATCAGCGGAGTGACGCTCGCTGGGACGATCTCGTAGGCCGCCAGTCCCACCGAAGTCAGACTCGCGCCCGCGACGAGACCATACGTCGTCCAGTCCCGTCCCGACGCTCGTCCTGACCGATCTCGGTCTGATCGGCCGTCACTCAGTTCGGTAGCCATCAGTGCTCGGACGTGTTCGTCAGTTGTATAGAAAGCAGTGGTGTCGGCTCCGTCTGCCGGGACATCGTCACTGCACGACCGGAGCATCCACAACCAATCAGTTTCCCTACTATACCACCACCCCGCAATTACTCCTCGGCGATCGCGACGGTCTCCTGTTCGAATTCCTCACCGTCCCACCGCCACGATCCGACATACGGGTGGCCGTCGAACGCGCAGATCACGTAGGAGTACCCCGGCCACGTTGCACGGTCGGCGTCGACGGCGCTCGGACGCGCCGGCCCCGTCGGGTGCGTGTGATAGAACCCGACTACGTCGAGTCCTCGGGATTCGATCTCGTCGATCTGTTCCAGTTGCGCTTCTGGGTCCATCGCGTAGCGAATCTGTGGCGCGTCCGCGACGTTCTCGACGCGGGAAACGTCTGTGACGCGACTCGCGTCGGCTCCGTGTTCCCCGGCGAGGACGCCACAGACTTCCTCGTCGCCGCCGGCGTACCCGTGATGGACGATCTCGTCGTAGGCGTCGCGGCGAATGGTGAGCACGTGCGCTCTAGGGACGCTCGCCGCAAAAACTCTCGCACCGGCTTACGCGTCGCTGTCGGCGTCCGTTTCGAGTTCGTACTCCCAGGCGTTGTAGCCGCCTGCCATACTCCTGACGGACGTCTCCGCGCCGACGCCCTCGTAGCTGCTGATGAGGCGGGCCGCCTGGACCGACGACTGCCCGATCGGGCACGCGACGACGACATCCTCTCCCCACTCGATCTCGTCGATCCGGGTGTGGAGTTCGGCCATCGGGACGTTCTCTGCGCCCGGGATGTGACCCTGATCGAACGACGACGGTGAACGGATGTCGATGATCTGTACGTTCTCGCCCGCATCGAGTTTCCGCTTGAGTTCTTCGGTGCTGATCTCCTCGACCGTCATCGGGTGGCCTCCTCCCGACATCTGCCATCGGACGTCGGTAATGCGTCCGTTCCGGGGCGTTTGCCCGGTCGCTGAAGTGTCATCGTCCTCGTGATCTACTGCCTCCCGGAACAAACTCATTTCGGAGCGGCGGCTCCCTCGCCTCTTTTTGTAGCCGCCGTTCTTACACCCCAGTGATGGAACTCGTCGCAGTCGCCGCCATCGCCGAGAACAACGTCATCGGCCTCGACGGCGAACTCCCGTGGGAGAGCATTCCCGCGGACAAACGGCAGTATCGCGCTCGCGTCGCTGATTCCGCGGTCGTTCTCGGCCGCGAGACGTTCGAGTCGATGCGCGATCACCTCCCCGGGTCTCACCAGATCGTGCTGAGTCGGACGGAACGTGAGTACGATGTCGCGACGGCGACGCACGCCAGCGACGTCGACGAGGCGGTCGAAATCGCCGAATCGCTGGGTTTGGAGACCGTCTACGTGCTCGGCGGAGCCGAGATCTACGCTCTCTTCCAGCCGCACGTCTCCCGAATGTTCCTGAGCCGCGTGCCCGGCGAGTACGAGGGCGACGTCCACTACCCGGTGTGGGACGAGGAGGAGTGGGAACTCGCGTCGACGTCGGACGAAGACGGCTTCACGCTCGAAGAGTGGGTCAGGCGAAAGCGTATAGACTGACCGCGTCCAGCCAACCGAGCGGCGCCCGCCGCTCTCCGTATCGCCCCGTCGTCCACCGCATCCCCCTCGCTCTCGACATCGATCCCCGTCCCCGCGTCAATTACATACTGCCGGAGACCTAATCGACGGCTAATGACCGCGACAGCGACGTTCGGCGGCGGATGCTTCTGGTGTACCGAGGCGGCGATGCAGGAACTCGACGGCGTCGAGTCGGTCACTTCCGGGTACGCCGGCGGCCACACCGAGAATCCGACGTACCGGGAAGTCTGTTCGGGGAGCACCGGCCACGCCGAAGTCGTCCAGATCGAGTACGACCCTGACGTCATCGGCTACGACGACCTCCTGGAAGTGTTCTTCGCGACGCACGACCCGACGCAACTGAACCGTCAGGGCCCCGACGTCGGCTCGCAGTACCGCTCGATCGTCCTCTATCACGACGACGAACAGCGTCGACAGGCCGAAGCGTACGTCGAAGCCCTCGACGAGGAGTACGACGACGACGTCGTGACAGAAATCGAGTCGCTCGAACGCTTCTGGGCCGCAGAGGAGTATCACCAGGACTACTTCGAGAAGAACCCCAACGACGCGTACTGTCGGATGCACGCACAGCCGAAAGTCGAGAAAGTCCGCGAACGCTTCGCGTCGAAAGTGTCACAATAACGACTTCGCGTGGGTCTATTTTCTGGCCGGATTCGCAGTGCCGCGAAGCCGGTGACGGCTCCGCGGACAGACGCCGAACGGTCCGGCGGCGCTACGAGTGCCGTTACTCCTCGCGGCCGCTCAGGTGTCCGGGGACCCACTCGCCATCGAAGTCCTCGTGGAGGAAGGGCGTCGCGTTCTCGCCGGCGTACGTCGCCACGAGCTGGCCGTCCCCTTCCAGATGGTACTTGTAGGTCGTCAGTCCCTCCAGACCGACCGGGCCGCGGGCGTGGATCTTGCCGGTGCTGATCCCGACCTCCGCCCCGAGTCCGAATCGGTAGCCGTCGCTGAACCGCGTCGACGCGTTGTGGAAGACGCTCGCGGCGTCGATCCGCTGCATAAATTCGGCGGCGCGGTCGGACTCCTCGGTCACGATCGACTCGGTGTGCTTCGAGCCGTAGGTGTTGATGTGGTCGATGGCGTGCTCCAGCGAGTCGACGACCTTCACCGACAGGATCAGATCGCCGTACTCGGTCGACCAGTCTTCCTCGCTGGCGGCGTCCATCTCGACGATGTCGCGCGTGCGGTCGTCACCACGGAGTTCGACGCCGGCCTCGCGATAGCGCTCGACGAGGTCGGGCAGCAGCTCCTCAGCGACGGACTCGTCGACTAACAGCGTCTCGACGGCGTTACAGACTGCGGGGTACTGGACCTTCGCGTCGAAGGCGATGTCGGCCGCCATCGAGAGGTCCGCCTCGGAGTCGGCGTACACGTGACAGACGCCTTCTGTGTGGCCGAGCACCGGAATGCTGGTGTTGTCCTGAACGTAGCTCACGAAGGCGGAACTCCCGCGCGGCATCAGGAGGTCGATGGCGTCGTCCATCCCGAGCATCGTGTCGACGTCTTCGCGGGCCTCGATGTGCTGTGCCCAGCCGTCGGGGACGTCGGCGGCAGCCTCGACGATCGTTTCGTAGAGAATGCGGTTCGAGTGGGTCGCTTCGCTGCCACCCTTGAGAATGACGGCGTTGCCTGATTTGAGGCTCAGCGCCGCGATCTGCACCAGCGCGTCGGGGCGGGACTCGAAGACCGTGCCGATGACGCCGATGGGGACCGACAGTTTGTAGAGTTCCAGGTCTTCGTCGAGCCGTCGGGCCGCAAGCGTCTTTCCGAGGGGATCGTCTTGGCCGGCGACGCTGCGGACCATCTCGGCGATGCTCTCGAGCTTCGACTCCGAAAGTTTCAGGCGGTCGACGAACGCCTGGGTGTACTCCCCGGCTTCGAGCATCTCTTTGCCCTCTTCGACGTCGATCGCGTTGGCTTCGAGAATTGCCTCGCTGTTTTCCTCGATGGCGTCTGCGATCGCGTGCAGAGCGTCGTTGCGGGCCGATTCCGAGAGGTTCGCCAGCTCTAACGCTGCGGACTGTGCTTCCGTGACTTTCGCCTCAGTTTCTTTCTGGCTCATCAGTGATCGTTGATAGGGGTGAAGATGGTTCCGACGGGCTGTTCGGTGGCGACCTTTTCGAGGACGTCCTCCTCCGTCGAGCGGGCGATGATCGCGGGAATCCCGTGTTCGCTCACGGACCGCGCGCCCTGAACCTTCGTGCGGATGCCGCCGAAGGAGCCGCTCGCACTCGAATCGACGATCTGCTCGACTTCGTCGTAGTTGCGACCGACTGCTTCGATCAGTTCAGCGCCCGCGTCCTCCTTGGGGTTGCCGGTGTAGACGCCGCCGACGTCGGTGAGCGTGACGAGCAGGTCGGCGTCGACGCCGATCGCGATCGACGCGGAGATCATATCGTTGTCGCCGATCCGGATCTCCTCGGTCGCGACGGCGTCGTTCTCGTTGACGATCGGGACGACGCCCCACTCTAGGAGCGTCTCGATCGTGTTCTTGAAGTTGGTGAACCGCTCGGGGTTCTCGAGGTCGTGCTCGGTCACGAGAATCTGCGCGACGGTCAGTCCGTAGCGCTCGAAGCTCTCGGTGTAGCGCCGCATCAGGTGGCTCTGCCCGATGGTCGAGAGCGCCTGGGACTCCTCGACGGTGTCGTCGCTCGCGAAGCCGATGCGGCCCTTCCCGGCCCCGATCGCCCCCGAGGAGACGAGGATGACCTCTTTGTCCCGCTCGACGAGTCCGGCGACGTCGTCAACGAGTTTGTCGAGTTTCCCGTCGTCGAGGTTCGACTCGTCGTCGGTGAGCGAGTTGGTGCCGGCCTTGACGACCACGCGTCCGGCGTTCGCGGCGAGCGAGCGTGCTTTAGCCACTTCCGCCGCTTCGACGGCGCCGCTCATTGTTCGGCGTCCTTCGCGGCCTCCTCGGCCAGCTCGGCGGAGCGCCGACTCGCGGCGCTCAGCGCGTCGCCGAGGACCTCCTCGACGTCGCTGTCCCAGAGGACTTCCATCCCTTCGATCGTCGTCCCGTTCGGTGAGCAGACGGCATCGATCAGTTCGTCGACCTCTTTGTCGGAGCGGAGGACTGTCTCGGCGGCTCCCTTGAACGTCTGGGCGGCGAGGACTTCTGCGTCCTCCTCGTCGAGTCCCTCGTCGACGGCGCGCTTCTGCATCGCGCCGAGGAGATAGAACACGAAGGCGGGACCGCTGCCGTTCAGCGCCGTCGCGACGTCCATCAGGCCTTCGTCGATCTCGACGTACTCGCCGAGATCCGAGAGCATCTGTGCGACGTTCTCGTCGCGCTCGTCCCAGGAGACGGCGGCAGCCATATTGCGCGTCTCCGCGGCCAGATTCGGCATCACACGCACGACGGTGGCGTCGGTCTGCGGCTGGACGACGTCCGTCGAGACGCCGGCGGCGATCGTCACGAGCGTCGTGTCGGCGCCGAGTTCCAGGTCGTCGAGCACGAGCGGGACGATGTCGGGCTTCACCGCGAGGACGACGACTTCGGAGTCGTGAACGTCTGCGATGTCGGTCGTCGTTCGGTCGGCGTACTGTTCGATCGCTTCGAGAGCCTCGGGCGCTACGTCGTAGGCCGTGATGGTGTAGCCGTCGGCCTGAGAGAGCCCCGTGATCAGAGCGCTCCCCATATTGCCGCAGCCGATTACGCTGACGTCGATCATCTTGTGACTCTATAGACGGGGCCGCCGATATACGAACTTTGGTTTCCGATCGGTTCCTAGCGATGTTGTCTTTCCCGCACACGCGGGCGATCATACGCGGAAAAGAGCGCGAACTGCTCGGTCTGCCGTATACTGACCACGATCTGCTAGCGAATCCGATCTACGGAGAAACAAGGCGAGTGCCTCGGGGCCGTATAGAAAATCTTCGATTTCCGTGATGAGGAGAATCGGAGATTCTCGAACCACTTGACCCCGAGACGGTTCACCTCACGACGACCCCTCTCTCCGGACTGCGTAGGCCCTCCGCCTCGGTATTCAGAACAATGATTCGATATATTCATTCATTAGTTGTGTTCACCAACTGTGTTCTCCAATTGTGTTCACTAGTTGTGGTGTATAGCGGGTGCATCTGCGCCCACGCAGTCGTCGCGTGGCAGCAGATTTTGGAATGGTAACCTGGAATATTAAACGAAAACGGAAGCGAGAGGACGTCAGTTGTGGTGCCCGCAGCGACAGGACCGCGACTCAGCGCGCGCTACAGGTGTCGACGCCGATGAGCGAGTAGAGCCCGCAGAACCCGGTCACGGCGGTCCCGATGAGGACCAGCGCGACCACGCCGAGGATGGGCGAGAGGATCATCGGTCCCGGAACGAGGTTTCCAAGGAGGCCGAGCGAGATGACTCCCGCGAATGCGCCGAGGACGATTCGAACGAGACTGTCTGTCTGACCGACGTTCGTCTCCATACCCGGATATTGGCCTGTTCATACATAGTTGTTCTTGCCGCTGCGACCGCTCGACTGATCTCTCCGACTGTGACTGAACACGCTACGGCGCTGATGCAGCAAAATTAGTTCTAATCTACTGGAACACTCGAAAATCCTCGCGATATTGTATCGTAATCGAATTCTAATGTACTCTGGATCCCTTATTCTAACCTACACGATGTCACAGATCCCGGCCACGACACCCCAAGAACTGAAGGAAGCCATCGCGGACGGCGAGGAACTGACGATCCTCGACGTGCGCCAACCCCACGAGTTCGAAAACAACCACATCGAAGCCGAGAACGTCGAGACGATCAACGTCCCGCTGAACGAACTCCAGACGCTGGGACCGGACCAACTCCCCGACAGCGTCTCCGACGACCGGATCGTCGCCGTCTGCCGATCGGGCAACCGGAGCAGTTTCGCGACGCGAATCTTAGATCAGGCCGGGCTCGACGTCGAGAACTTACAGGGCGGAATGCGGAGTTGGAAGCAGGTCGCGAGCGTTCCGTCGTAAGTTCGGTTACTCTCCGTTACCCACCGGGTGCCGCTGGACACTCGCAGTCCGGATTCCAGACCGAGGCGTGAGGTTTTCTGTTCTCGTCCCGTAGTTACTTCTCTGATGGCGTTCGACGCAGTCGTCTTCGACCTCGACAACACGCTCTGTCGGCAGGACGGTGACGTGGGGGCGGCCTACCGACAGGCGTTCGAACAGGTCGGGACCGAGCCGTTTGGCGAGCCCGCAGACCTGTGGAGTGCACTCGATGGCTCCCCGGATCCGAACGACCGCATCGGCTACCTGGGTGCCGGCTTCGCCCGCGTCGCCGCACAGTACGACCGGAGAGACGTCGATCCGATCGCCCTGGCGAGCGCGCTCCTAGACGGTATCGACACGTCGGCAGTAGCCTTCCTCCCGGGTGCCGAGCGAGTGCTCGAAACCGCCCGATCCCGCGGTCCGGTCGCGATCCTCACGAACGGGCCACGACGTCGGCAGCGAGCGAAAATCCGGGCGCTCGACCTCGAAGACGCCGTCGACACGATCGTCTATGCTGGGGACCTTCCGCGGCGAAAGCCGCACGTCGATCCATTCGAGATCGTCCTCGAGGAACTCGGCGTCCGTGCCGGACGGTCGGTTTACGTCGGCGACTCGCTGGAGTACGACGTCGCCGGCGCTCACAACGCCGGACTCCAGGCCGCCTGGCTCCGTCCCGACGGCGAGGACGCTGGACGCTACCGCCCGGAGTACGAACTCGATTCGCTGATCGAGCTACACGACGTGATCACAGCAGAATGACGGAGCGGCCCGACTCCTCACTCCGAAGTGTCCTCTCCGCAGTCGTCCCCGGTCACAGCGTCACTTCCGTGAACCTGATCGAGCGAGGGAACCGCAAACAGACCGCAGTCGTCCGGTTCGCAGACGCCGACCCGATCGTCGTCCAGCAGACGCCGACCCCGAGGAGTGCTCGGGTCGAAGCACGCCTGCTCGCGGCGATCGACGAGCGGACGTCGGTCCCGGTCGCCCGCCCCATCGACAGCGGCGACACCGGCGACGACGGGTGGCTCATCACGCCACTCCTCGCCGGAGACGACCTCCACGAGGCGTTCGTCGATCTCGACGTAGCCACACAGCGGGCAGTCGCCGGCGCGTTCGGTCACTTCCTCGCGGAACTCCACGAGGCGCTCCAGTTCGACCGGTATGGTCCGCTCGCGGTCGACGATAGCGATCTCGTCGTCGAACGTCGAACCCCTCGATCCGGCCCGATTGGAGACGAGTTCGCCCTGGAGGACGGGATTTCGGGGGGCGGCGTCGCCGCCGCCACGCCGGCGGAGTGGCGCGAGTGGCTGGTCGCGTACGGACGGGCGCATATCGCCCGATTGCCCCCCGAGTTCGACGATCTCCGATCGGACCTCCTCGATGTGGTCGCGAGCCTCCCGGCGACGACGGGACCGGCACCGCGGTTGTTCCCGTGGGACTTTCGACCCGGGAACGCACTGGTCGACGACGGCACTGTCACGGCTGTACTCGACTGGGAGTATCCCCTCGCCGCCGACCCTGCGCTCTCGGTAGCGAAGGCTGAGTACCTCGTCGCGGACTGGTACGTGTCCGAAGCGCGGGCCGATCGGCTCCGCACGGCGTTTCGCGAAGGGTATACGTCCGTCCGCGACATCCCGGATATCCGACCGGCACACCGCGTCTGTGCGGTCGCGAGCGCTGCGGTGGACTCACGCGGCGTCGTCACGAATCCGCAGTATCCGCCGGTCGAGCGGGCGGACGCTGTCGGATTTCATCGGCGAGCGCTCGAACGGATTCTGTGACCAGTTAGCGACTGATGAGGCAGATAGATAGAAAGTGAGCGAGCACACCGGATCGCTAACGCGACGATTCGATCCTGACAGGAGAGAACGTGGCCGTTCAGTACGTCGCGTCGACGATGTCGTCGTCGAGGGCCTCGAACTGCGCGAGGTACTCCTGTCGTTCCGCGCGCAGCGCGCCGTGTGCGTCCGCGAAGTCCTCGACGTGATCGGCGACGTCGTACCGGTCGATGTCGATGCCGGGGACCTCCGTGGGGACAGTTAGCCCGAGAGAGTCGTTCGTCGCCCATTCGATCGTGCCGCGCGCGACGCCTTCGAGGATGGCGACGGTCTCTTCGACGCCGACGTCGACGGGGTCGTCGGTCCCGACGACGCCGGTGTTGATGACGAAACAGTCGAGATCGAGGTCGGCGATCAGGTCGCGGAAGCGGTTGCCCTCTTCGCCCTCCGATCCGATGATGAACGGGTTCGTGCCGACGACGCGGATCGACTCGCCGATGCGTGAGGGGTCGCCGGCGCTCGTCTCGACGGATTCGCCGAGCATAAACGCGACAGCCGCCTGCGCGTCAGAGAGCTTCGCGATCGGCGGCATCAACGGGTTTCGGGTGATGAAGAACACCTGGTCGACCTCCTGCAGGTCGATGTCGTCGGCCGAACTTTCGAGGTAGTCGCGACGGATCACAGCGCGGGCGTTGCGGCCGTGCCGCGGTTCGTCGAAGTGGACCGTTCCGTCGTCGTCGACGGCGACGTTTTCGAGGACGGCGCTCTCGTCGGTCGCCGCGCCGTGGAGTTCGGGCTGTTCGTCGGCGTCGAGGCCGAGGGTCTTGATGTAGAGCCCGCTCCCTTCACTCCCCGCGACGGTTCCCGAGGGCAACAGTGCACAGACGTCGTCCTGCAGCATCTCGGCGCCTTCGGGACTGTCGAGCCAGAGTCCGTGACTGGTCAGCGTGGACTTGCCCGTCCCGGACAGGCCGAGGAACAACTGCCCGACCTCCCGCTCGCCGTCCTCGTCGTCGAGGGCGACGCGCTTGCTGCCGGCGTGGAGTCCGAGGCCGCCCGCCTGCTTCGCGCGGCGCATAAAGAGCCGCAGGAACGACTTCTTCGCCTCGCCCGTGTAGTCGCTCCCGAGCACCGTCGTCAGTCCCTCGTCGGGAAGTACGCGGATGCGCGGTTCGTCGGTCGCCTCGGGCAGTTGAACGGTGACGAAGTCCGGCTCGACCCCCTCTGGGGCCGGTTCGAGGAGTTTCGCCCACGCGAGCGCGATCCGACCGTACTCCTTGGGGACGAAGAGACGACATACGGCGGCGACCTCCTCGTGTCGGCCGACGACCCGGTCGACACAGAGGACGTCGTTGGAGGCATCGTTGACCCAATCGATGCCCTGCTCGAAGACGTCGATGTCCTCGGTGTCGAACGACCCGTCGACGTTGTTTACCGTCCGGTCTGCGCTTCGAGAGCGGTACTCACTCACGTAGGAGGGTGCTCCGAACTCGGTCGTCGTTTCGAGGGGCGCGGAGAACTCCCGAAGGTCCGCAAACGAGGGGTTGTATGTGACGTGGTCCGCCGCCACCGGATCAGGAAAGTCGGCGACTGTCGGCCAGCGGGTCGAATTTGCCATATAGGGTACGATCCGCGATTTGCTCTCATAAGATTGTTGAATGCCGTGTATCAAATAATAAAATTCGTTTTATTTCTTCAGTACTATATAACCGCTCTCCCTCTATCGATGCTCTCGAACGCCTGCAACCGCCGTTTCGAGTCGGGACCGGAACCCCCAGACTCGGAAAATAATACACAATTGATATGACTGGATAATAATATTACCTCTGGGACCGAAGTGTGACGTATGGACCCCGTCCCCTTCGAGAACGAACTCACGTTCGAGACACACCGCCAGAACGACACCGTCGAGGAGTTCCACCAGTCGTACGAGGACGCAGTCACGGACGTCCGAGCCACGCTCGGGGAATCACACCCGCTGTGGATCGACGGTGCACCCGTCGATGCCGACGAGCAGTTCACAGTCACGAGTCCGGGCGACTTCGACGTCACGATCGGGGAGTTCGCTGCGGGGGCCCCCGACGACGTCGATCGCGCGGTCCGAGCGGCGGCCGCCGCGTTCGACGAGTGGCGGCACACCGCTGTCGAGGAGCGGGTCGAGATATTCCGCGACGCCGTCGAGGAGTTCCGTGACCGGAAGTTCGACCTCGCTGCGACGGTCTCCCTCGAAAACGGCAAGAACCGCACCGAAGCCGTCGCGGACGTCGACGAGGCGATCGACTTCCTCCGGTTCTACAGCCGCGAACTCGAACGACACGACGGTTACGAGTTCGATACCGGCGAACCGACGCCGGGACAGCACTGTCGTAACCTCTTGCGACCGTACGGCGTGTTCGGCGTCATCGCGCCGTTCAATTTCCCGATCGCGATCCTCGCCGGGATGACGACGGGGGCAGTCATCACCGGCAACACCGCCGTGGTCAAACCCGCGAGTGCGACACCGTTGATCGCGCACAAGTTCGTCGAGATCCTGACCGACGCTGGATTGCCCGACGGCGTCGTCAATCTCGTCACCGGGGGTGGCAGCACCGTCGGCCAACCCCTCGTCGAACACGAGGACGTCGCAGGCATCGTCTTCACCGGCTCACGGGAGGTCGGGCTCTCGATCGAGCGGACGTTCCAAGAGTTCGGCAAGCGCGGCCCCGTCATCGCCGAACTCGGCGGGAAGAACTCTGTGACCGTGTCGGCCGCGGCAGATCTGGAGAAGGCCGTCTCCGGCGTGGCGATGGGCGCGTTCTCGTTCAGCGGACAGAAGTGTTCGGCGACCTCGCGGGTCTACGTCCACGAAGACGTGTTCGATCAATTCCTCTCCCGACTAGTCGAGAAGACGGAGTCGCTCGGGGTCGGACCTTCCGAGGCCGAGGAAACGGTCGTTTCGCCGGTCATCGACGACCGCGCCCTGGAACGCTACGCCGACATCTGCGAGCAGGCCGCCACAGTGGGCACGATCCACACGGGCGGCGACGTCGTCGACGGCCCCGACCTCCCTGACGGGCGATACGTAAAGCCCACCGTCGTCACCGACGTCCCGCACGACCACGCGCTGGCGCGCGAGGAACACTTCCTCCCGTTCGTGACGGTCCATCCGGTCGCGGATTTGGACGAGGCCATCGACAAGGCCAACGACAGCGACTACGGCCTCTGCGCCGGCCTCTTCTCCGAGGACGAAGACGAGATCGAGACGTGGCTCGACCGGATCGACTCCGGGATGTGTTACGTCAACCGCGCCCAAAGCGCGACGACCGGTGCGCTCGTCCAGGCCCAGCCGTTCGGCGGCTGGAAGTTCTCGGGGACGACCGGGAAGTTCGCCGGCGGCTACTGGTACCTCCCGCAGTTTATGCGCGAACAGAGCCGGACGCGGGTGAGAGGCGCTCGGGAGTGAGTAGTAGCTGTGCGCGCGAGCGTCGCGAGCCGGTCACTGAATCGCGTCCGTGTCACGGGGTCGTCGCTGTAGCGCGACTCGAACGGCGCACTCCTCGGGGTCATCCGTAGGGAATTCGAGCGTTCCGTGTGAGTTCTCGATCACCCATTTCACGAGCCACAGTCCGAGGCCGCTCCCGTGTTCGAGTTGTGTCTCGTACCCCTTCTGGAGTGCTTCTCGGTCGGGGCGAGGGATCGAACCGCCCGGGTTCCGGACCTCTATCTGTGCCGCTGTCGAATCGGCCGTCCCCGTGACTGTCACCGTCGGTGGCCCGGCATCCTGATGCAAGACGGCGTTCCCGAGGAGTTCCTGGAGCGCGACGTGGAAGTTTCTATCTGCGCGCACCGACACTGAAGGCACGTCTTCTACGTGAAACGTCGCGTCTGGATAGCTCTCTTCGGCCTGCTGTATGACCCGTTCGACGACCGACCCGAGATTGGTCCGCGAAAGCCCCGCTGAGTCGATCGTCGCCTGAATGTAGCGGGCCTTGTCGGCCATATCGACGACGTCGGTAACGTACTCCATCGCCGTTTGCACTCGCCCGGCGACTTTCCCGTCTAGGTCGCTCGTCTCTTGTAGCATATTGAGGTGGCCGTGTACGACGTTCAGATCGTTCCGGATGTTGTGTCTGAGGACGCGACTGAGAACGGCGATCCGCTCTTCCCGACGGGATGCCTGTTGGCGGGCATTTGCCAGCTCGTGGGTCTGTTCGAGCATCAACTGGGCGTTGAGCTTCGGATCCGCTGTTTCGAGATACTCTTCGGGCTCGATGTAGTAGGGGTTCTCACAGAGCCTATTGTCGTAGATGATCTGCTCGTGCGTCCACAGTGCCTTCGCGGTCGATTTCTCGCTGAAGCGGTTGAGGTCGTACTGGCACAGTGCGGTGACGGGCAGGTCCGGACAGCGGGCGTCGAAGCTCATCTCGAAGTCGATGATGTGATCGAAAGAGACGTCCGCGTGAAAACACCAGGTGTTCTCGCCGGCGATCCAGAGCCCTTCGTAGGATTCTTCGAGACTCGTGGCACACGCGTCTTCTAACGTTGCGATCATCTCCTGGGCGTCGAATCCGCCGTCCGGTAGACCTCCGAGGCCTCCTTGATCACGAGATCACCTGCGGCGACGCGTGCAGACACATCGACGCCGAGGACCTGAAGCGCTGCTTTGATCTGCGCTGCGGTGTTAGCGTCGACGAGATAGAGACACTGGTGATTCGTTCGAAGTCCGTAGTCGAGGTACGCTGCGACTGTCTCTAGTTGGGACTCCGGTGTGGAATAAAATAGAGCGAGGTGTCGAGACAGGCACGTCCCTTCGAGTTGTGCCTGCAGGTCAGCAATCGGACGAGCTGAATCTGTCCTCATCCGCTTGCCGCCGTGGCTCTGGTCCATCTCCCGTCGACGTTCCAGACAGGGTTGAATAAGTCTTCGTAATCTGAAACGTGTGATATCGGCCGTTTCACGCCCTGGAGATGTTACATTTTGGATGACAATTGTGAGCGCTAAGCACGGCGCCCCTTACGGGATTTCGGGACCGCGTCGCCTCGTGAGGAACTACCCCTGGTACGGTGCGTAGCTTATACACCACGCTTCGGGGGCGATCGTCCCCTCGACGATCGCACAGGCACCGAGCCCGTCGCCGTTCTTGTCCTCGATGTAGAAGGTGCAACCGGAACACTGCTGGCCCTCTTTCGGTTCTTCTTGGTACTGGACGTCCGATTTAGCTGACAGGCTGTCGGGGTCGCGCTCTTGACCGCCCAGCGACGTTGCCGTGGCGTACTGCTCGGGCACGGTGTCGTCGTCAGATGGTGGCGCCGTCGTCGGTGCTTCCGTCGCAGTCGGCTCTTCAGTCGGTTCCTCGCCGCCGTTGCCGGAACACCCAGCGAGACCAACCACTGCTGTCGTCCCGGTTAGTTGCAAGAACCGCCGACGTGAGTTGCTGTTTCCGTCTGCCATACTCACACTAGGGAGTGGAATCGGCTTACTGCTGCGGGCAGTTCCTGCGGTGCGGGAAGCACCCATACGTTGATTACGCCTGGACCCGTATCCGTTCGCTCCAGCCAACTGCGATCAGGCCCTAGCGGCATTTCGGGATGGTTCGCGTCGGAGGCTGCCCTTCCAACTGCATAGGCGACGAACGGTGTCTTTGGTCGCGTGTGGAACCGAGTACACAACAGATCGCAGGCTGTCGTGCGAGCGACGATTCAACTCTGGCGGTTCGCTGACTTGTCGGTCCCCGGATCACGATACCGGTAAGCACTCAAAACTGGCACACTGAGGCGTGGGTATGAGTGTCCCCGATACTTTCGACTCCGACCTGACGCGCGCCCAGTTGGGGCTCGCTGCGGTCGTCGCCCTCGTCGGCGCGGTGCTCTCTCTCCCAACGGTACAGTCCGCACTCTATGGTGCCCTCGTCGGCACGCCCAGCATCCTCCAGTGGGGCGTGGTGTCGGCAGTGATCGCTGCCGTCGGGGTGGTGCGTGAACGGCAGGAACTGCTCCTGCTCGGTGTCGTCGTCTTCGTCGTCCTCGGGGTCTTCGTCGGCCCCGTCGTCGGCGGCGTCTACGCGCACACCGATATGTCGACGCAGGTGCAGCAGGACGCGACCCGGCTCGATACGTTGCCCAACACGTCCACGGAGAACGTGCGTGTGCTGCCGCGGAGCGTCTCCGACAACTACGCCCAGTCGTCGATGCAGTATCCGCAGTACCGACTCACGGGCTCCGATATCGCCTACCACAACGGTTCGTACGCGTGGTCTCACGGGCTCGCGCCTGACAACTTTATGGTGGCGTGGTTCGGCACGCAGCGAGGCGCGCTGTACGTCGATATGACGACGACGCAGAAGCGGGTCCGGGTCGAAGAGCGGACGTTCACCCACGGTCGCGGTCAGCTCTTTTTCGACTCCTATCGGTACCAGCAGGTGCTGCACTCTCCGCTGAAGCGCCACAACTGGGAGACGACGTTCAACGCCCGGGCGAACGGGACCTCCTACATCGCGCACTCGACGACCGTCTACGACTGGAAGTTCCGGCTCGCACCTATCCCGCAGCTCTATGCGGTCCCCCGACACGGTTCCGTCGAGCTAATGCGCCCCGACGGGTCCATCGAGAGCCTCTCACCCGAGGAGGCCAGGTCGTCGCCGCTGCTCCGCGGGCAGAACTTCTACCCCTACGAACTCACGATGTTCAAAGTCGAGTCGATGCAGTACGTCAACGGCGCGCTCAACAAGTGGTTCTGGAAGGAGGACGTGTTAGCGATCGCCGACCTCCCCGAAGCGGGCAACAGGTGGCCAATCGTCGTCCCGACCGACGGCGACGACCCCGAGTTGACCTACTTCGTCGCCACCGAACCCACCGGGAGCGGCAACGGCGTGTACGAGGTCTGGACGATCGACGGCCAGACCGGTGCGATCGGTGTGCAGGGCTACGACGAGTCCCAGATCGGACCACAGAAGGCGGTCGACTTCGTCGAGCGTCGGCCGCAGGTCAACCGCCTCTCGAACGCCGACGCCATCGCACCCGTGCCAGTCGTGAAGGGAGAGACCCTCTACTGGCACGTCAAGGTCGTGCCGCGAAGCCGATCCGGCGTCGTGTACACGGCGTTCGTGAACGCCGAGAGCGGCGACGTCACGCTCGTCGAAGACACGGACCCGATCTACGCTTTCCTGACGCAGTCGGAGTTCGAGAACGTCCAAGACGAGAGTGACGGCCGGGCCGGTGGGACGACGGTCACGGTCGTGGTGACGAACGCCGACGGCGAGATCGTGGGTACGCGGAACGTTACTGTCCCCGAGGGCGGTGGCGTCTCGATCAACGTCCAGGATCGGACGGCGAACAACTCCACCGTCCGAGCCGGCTAGCGACTCGACTCACACCTCGTCACCCGTGACGGCCACTTCGAGCGCGAAACTGGCCGCGGAGACGATGTCGCCGATGCCGACCGTGCTCGCGGGATCCGCGACGACCCGGTTGGGGGCGGCGACAACCGTCGGCGTCGTCAACACGCCGTCTTCGGCGCTGGCACCGACGGCGTCGGCGAGCGTCTCGATAGCGTGCTTTCCCGATTCTGAGGGGTCGTAGTCCAGTCCTACTTCGAGGTCGTCCGGGGCGCTGATACGGCCGGTGGCCGCCTTCGTCGCCGCGTTGATCGCGGCGAACTCGAGCCCTCGGCGGACGGCGTCTGGGGGGATGTACTCGCCCATCACCGCGAGGTGGTAGTCCATCGCGTGCAGTCGGATGCAGTCGACGCCGAGGTGGTCGACGAGTGATTGCAGGACTCGGTAGTGTTCGAGGATCTCCGCCGCGGGCGAGTCCCGACCCGGCAGGTCCCCACCCGAGGGCGACGGGTCCATCGTCGCACCGTCGCGGTCGACGTCACCCCGCAACAACTCCAGTTCGTTCGGGTCGAGGCCGATGACGTTCGCTTCCGGGAGGATTATCTCGGTGATCGCCGCGCGGAGGTCGTCGTCGTGGGTCACGGCGTACTCGACGTGGACCGGAAAGTCGCCATCGGACCGTAGTCGAGTCAGTGTCTCGCGGGCGTGTCGCAGCGTCTCCACGTAGCCGTCGTCGATGTTCTCAGGCGTCAGGTTGTGATAGCCCGCCAGTAGGGCGCCGTCGATCTCAGCACCCACCTGGTCGACGATCGGATCCAGGTCGCCGGCGTGAAGATCGAACTCCGGCGGCCGCGACGCCGCGATGAATCGGGTATCACCGGTCGCGCGGACGCCGAACAACTCTGCGCCCTCCCGGAACTCGAAGATCCAGTTGATTTTGGTCCGTTCGGTGTTCGTCGCCGCGGCGACCGGGACGAACGAGACCGTTCCGTCTTCGACGCGTGGATATCTGACGCGCTCGGGCCGTTCGAACATCGACTGCTGGGTCTCAGATAGGAGATACGTGTACAGTATCGGGGCGGCGTCGAGCGTCGAGAGGAGATTCGTCATAATCCCCGCCTGTCCGCCCATCTGCATCGCATCCGGTTTCAGTCGTGTCTCCAGTTCGGCGGCGAGTTCGGACGTCATCGCGACTTCGTCGCCCTCCCCCGCCGCCATCGTGTGTGTGATCGCCGTCGCGAGGTCCGCCTTCGAAGCGAGTCGGGCGGGCGGAGCCGCCGTGCCTGGTTCGTCGGGCCGCGGGAGCTCGGCTTCGAGGGCCGAGTCGACGTCGACGACCGCATCGACGTTCGCGTTGTACGCGAGAAATACCGGCAAGCCGCGGAGTGCGTTGAGGTCGGCGTCGAGGTCGTCTTGCGGGGCCATATTGGCTCTGTATTTCGCCCGTCGTGACAAATCAGTAACGACTGTCTGTGTCGCGTCCGCCGTGGCATCGGTAACGCTGTTGACTCCCTGCCGAACGTTAACACGGATGACCGCGTAGTCACAAGTGATGACTAGCCAACCATTCGTTCGGTCGCTCGACGATGTCGGCGGCGACGACGTGGGTTCCGTCGGCGGGAAGGCCGCGAACCTCGGCGAACTCGCAGGGCTCGACGTTCCCGTCCTGCCGGGATTTACGACGACTGCGGCGGCCTACGAGCACTACGTCGACGAGACGGGAATCCGCTCGGACATCGAATCGGCGCTCGATGGCCTGGACGTGGACGACGTGAGTGATCTCCAGTCGCGCGGCGAGCAGGTCAGACGACTGATCCGGGAGGCGACGATGCCGCCGGACCTCGAAAACCAAATCGTCGAACAGTACGAGGCCGTCGCGCGCGAACTCGATTCACGCGATCCCGCAGTCGCCGTTCGGTCCTCGGCGACGGCAGAGGACCTGCCGACCGCATCGTTCGCTGGCCAACAGGACACCTTTCTGGACGTGACTGGCCGTGAGGAGTTACTCGACGCCGTCAAGGGCTGTTACGCCTCGCTCTTCACCGATCGGGCGATCGTCTACCGGGAGAACAAGGGTTTCGATCACTTCGACGTGCGACTCGCCTGCGTCGTACAGAAGATGGGGCAGGCGGACCTCGGCTCCTCGGGCGTGCTGTTCACGCTGGATCCCGACTCGGGCTTCGAGAACGTCGTCGTCGTCGAAGCCGCGTACGGCTTCGGAGAACTGATCGTCCAGGGAGAGGTCGATCCCGATCGGTACGTCGTGTTCAAGCCGACGAACGGGATTCTCGAAAAACGGCTCGGGGGGAAGGCACAGCGAATGGTCCGGCAGGACGGCGACACAGTGGTCGAAGACGTTCCCGAGCCAGAACGAAACCAGTACGCACTCTCGGACGACCAGATACGGACGCTGGCGACGTACGCCGAGCGAATCGAGGACCACTTCGATCGGCCGATGGACGTCGAGTGGCTCTTCGATGGCGACCTCGGGCAACTGTTCGTCGTGCAGGCGCGTCCCGAGACCGTCCACGGCGCGGGTGAGGGGAACGTGATCCAGTCGTATCGGCTCCTCGAGGAGGGCGAGACGCTTCTCGACGGCGTCGCGATCGGCAGTGCGATCGCCACCGGGCGGGTCAGACTGCTCGACGACGTCAGCCAGATGGACCGCTTTCAGGCGGGCGACGTCCTCGTCACCGAGATGACCGCTCCCGACTGGGTTCCGATTATGAAGAAGGCGAGCGCGATCGTGACCGAGCGCGGTGGAAAGACCTCCCACGCGGCGATCGTCTCGCGGGAGCTGGGCGTGCCCGCGGTCGTCGGGACCCAGCGCGCCACGAAAGTCCTCCGCGACGGCGACGCGGTCACCGTTGACTGTACCAGCGAAACGGGACACGTGTACGACGGCGAGCTCGAATTCGAGGCTCGCGAGGAAACGCTCACCGACGTGCCGGAGACGGAGACCGACGTGATGCTCATCCTGGGTGATCCCAGTCGCGCCTTCTCGCTCGCCGGCCTACCGGTCGACGGGGTCGGACTCGTCCGAGAGGAGTTCATCATCACCTCGCACGTCGGCACGCACCCGCTCGCGATGCTCGAACGCGGCGAGGGCGAGCGGTACATCACCGCGCTCCAGACCGGGATCGCGAAGATCGCGGCGGCCTTCTACCCCGATCGGGTCGTCGTCCGACTGAGTGACTTCAAGACGGACGAGTATCAACGGCTCGAAGGCGGCTGGAAGTACGAGTTCGACGAGGCGAATCCGATGCTGGGTTGGCGTGGTGCCTCGCGGTACTACGACGAGGAGTTCCGGGAGGCGTTCCGCCTCGAATGCGAGGCGCTGCGGCGCGTCCGCGAGGAGGTAGGCCTCGACAACGTGACGGTAATGGTGCCTTTCTGTCGGACGCCGGAAGAAGGACGGCGCGTCCTCGATATGATGGACGAACACGGCCTCTCCCAGACTGACCTCGAAGTCTTCGTGATGGCCGAGGTGCCGTCGAACGTCGTGCTCGCGGACCGTTTTTCGGAGCTGTTCGACGGCTTCTCGATCGGCTCGAACGACCTCACGCAACTCCTCTTGGGTGTCGATCGCAACTCGGAGAAACTCGCCTCGCTATTCGACGAGCGCGACGAGGCGGTCGCGCGGTCGATCGAGTCGCTGGTCCGGGAAGCCCACGAGCACGACCGCCCCGTCGGTATCTGCGGCGACGCTCCCTCGACCGTTCCCGGTTTCGTCGACCGCCTACTGGAAGCCGACGTCGATTCGATCTCCGTCACTCCCGATGTCGCGCTCGAAACGATCCAGAAGGTCAGCGAAGCCGAGAACCGCCCGTCGTAACGGCGGGTAGCCGGGCTTCCGGCACTAGTCCCCATCCCGCCCCGACCCCGATCCTGTGAGATCACCCACACATTACAGGTCGGTGGAGTTCGTAGTTCGAACATAGCTATGACATCCACTCGTCGATTCGCAGACCGCGCCGAGGCCGGAGAACTGCTCGGTGAGGCGCTCGAAGAGCGCGCCATCGACGTCGACCTCGTGCTCGCCATCCCTCGCGGTGGCCTCCCGCTCGGACGGGCCGTCGCCGACGCGGTCGATGCACCCTTGGACATCGTCGTCGCGAAGAAGATCGGAGCACCGGGAAATCCGGAATTCGCGGTCGGCGCCGTCGCCAGCGACGGCTCAGTCTGGCGCAACGAGGACGCGCGCCACCGGTACGACGAAGAGTACTTCCAGCGGGAGCGCGAGCGAATCGCCGAGGAGGCCGAGCAGAAGGCCGAGCGCTACCGGGGCGATCGGCCAGCACCCGATCTGGCGGGGAAGACCGTCGCCGTCGTCGACGACGGCGTCGCCACCGGTTCGACCGCCAAAGCCTGCCTCCAGATGCTCCGAGACGGGAACGCAGCGCGAATCGTGCTGGCGGTCCCAGTCGGACCGCCCGAAACGGTCCGAGAGTTAGAGTCGATGGCCGACGAGGTGGTCTGTCTCGAAACGCCGAGTCGGTTCATCGGCGTCGGCGGCTTCTACGAGAACTTCAGCCAGGTGTCGGACGAGGAGGCGATGGCGTACCTCGAACCGCCGGATAGCTGACGTCGTCGAGGAGTGTCCGGTCGGGCTCAGTAAACCTCGATTTCGGTCACCATCCGCCGGACGACAGTCGGTTCCTGCAGCACGTGTCCTTCGTCGTCGACGGTTCTGGACCCGACCTCCTCGGTGAGGACGGCTGTGTCGTAGTAGATGTCGTCGGTTCCTTCGATGCGCGCGACTCGGTCCTCCGGATACATCACCGGCTCGCGATCCTCGTCGGTCACCGCGACCCAGCCGTTCTCGGCGACGAACACGCGCTCGCTCTCGACCGGTTCGGCGTCGTCTCGGAAATAGACAGTCGCCATACCGTCACGGACGCGCGCCGTGATAATCAATGCCCCAGTGCCTGAGATGATGCGCCCACATCACCCGATCGAGTCGGACTCGCCACCGTTGTCTGCCGCCGCACAGTCCGTGCACAGTCCCGTCTCCGCGTCGTAATGCGTATCACAGACGAGCGCGCCGCACCGGCGACACTGGTGTTCGGCCGGGGCCGACTCGCAGATCTGACAGAGGCCTCCGACGCTCATCCTTCAGTTACTGGTTAGGACCGGCATCTCCGAGCGTCTGAGCACGCGGGCGGTCGTACTTCCGAGGAACCTGTCGGCCTCCCCGTGGCCGCGCGTTCCCATCGTGACCAGGTCGGCGTCGACGCCGTCAGCGTAGTCGAGGAGTTCTTCGTGGGGGACACCGCGGAGCACGTTCGTCGTCACGGGCAGGTTCCGATCGCGCGCCGCTGCGGCGATCGACTCTGTCGCGTTCTCTCCGCCCTGCTTGAGCATCCCGACGATGCTCTGGGGGACGTCGTCGAAATCGTAGGTCGTCGTGTCGACGACGTAGACGACGTGGACGTCGGCACCGTACCGCTCGGCGATGCCGAGGCCGTGTTCCGCCGCCCGTTCGGCGGCGTCGCTACCGTCGGTGGGGACCACGACGTGGTCGTACATCGTATAGCCCGACTCCGGAGCCGGTTCCGCCGACAGCCGGACGGCCATCACCGGGACGCTGAGAGACGTCACCACGCGCTCGGTCGTACTCCCGAGTCGGACCCGTTCCGCACCCGCGCGGCCGTGCGTTCCCATCACGACCAAGTCGATCCCGTTCTCGTCGACGTAGTTTCGGATTACCCGGTGCGGGCGCCCGGTTTCGGCGACCCGAACCGTTTCGAGTCCGAGGTCGTCTGCTCGCTCCTGGATTCGAACGGCCGCGTCCCGCCCGCGTTTCTCGACCCGTCCACGAAGTTTCTCGCGAGCGGCTGCTTCCAGCCCTGCCGGCTCCGCACCGGTGTCGACGGCGTGCAAGATATGGACTGTGGCCTCGCTCGTCCGTGCCAAGTCCAGCGCCCGGGCGATTGCGTTTTCTGCGCCAGTGCTTCCGTCGGTCGGAATGAGGATGTCGTCGTACATAGATGGAACTGCGTGGTCTCGGGCTAGGAAGACTGTCCCCGCGCTGTGCGCTGCCGTCCGTTCGTCGGGTGGGATGGTCGCATCGCTGGCTGACGAGAGACGGGGAAGTCGTTTTGTTAGCCCGTGCTTACTGTCGGTCTTCGCGAGTAGGCGGCTCGCTGTCGACACGGACTGCCGATCGACCGAAGCAGACCAGTTTTGTACTCTGAGCGCAATATACATATAATGAGCACGATCCGACCGGCCGAACTCGACGAACGACTCGACTCCGGGTCGACAGAGGACCTTTTGGTGGTAGACATCCGTCCGACGTCCGCCTACCGGACGGATTCGATCGACGGGAGTCGCAACGTCCCGGTCTACGAGGACCTGCGGAGTGGCGACGACTCCACGCTACGTGGTCGGCTCGACGAGATCCCCGCCGACAAGGACGTCGTCGTCGTGTGCAAGCAGGGTATGGTCGCGAAACGGGCGACGAGCGTCCTCCGCGAGGAGGGATACGACGCGATGACGCTCCTCGGGGGGATGGGCGGGTGGAACGGCTATCAGAAGGGGTCGCTGGGCTACAAACTCAGGTCGCTCGTCTGGAAGCTCTCGTAGGGGGCAGGTCGCAGCGAGCGCGTGAGGTGGCACCGAGTCGTCTCACCCGAAGACGAGCATCGTCGCGCCGAGCGACAGCACACTGACGGTCACGAGCGCGCTCAGAACGACCAAGAGCGGTTTGATACCGGTCCGTCGCATTCCCTGAATTTCGATACTCGTTCCCAGACCGACGAACGCGACGAGAAACAGCAGTTGGTAGCCACGTTCGAGGAGGGCGATCTCCGCGTCCGACAGGAGGCCGGCGCTGGCGACGCCGGCCACGAGCACGAATCCCAGGACGAACTTCGGGAACTGGTCCCAGAAGTACCGCCAACTCGCTACCGACGTCTGACCTTCGCCGCCGTTCTGCCGGGCGTAGTAGATTGCATAGATGATCGCGACGACGCCGATGAAGACGTTCCGTCCGAGTTTCGTGACCGTCGCCCACTGGCCGGCCGCCGGCGAGTACGCGAATCCGGCCGCGACGACCGGCCCCGTACTCACCATACTGATCCCGGCCCAGATACCGAAGACGATGTCCGGGAGATCCAGCAGGCGACCGATCGCCGGATACGCCGCCAGCGTGACCGCGTCGAACAGGAGAATCGTCGCCACCGCGTAGGCGATCTGCTCGCTCTTCGCGCGGACACCGCTGGAGACGGCGACGATCGCAGAGACGCCACAGATGGAATATCCGGCGGCCAGCAGCGAGCCCAATCGGTCCGGGATCTCGAAGACGTTCCGCGCTACCAGTTCGACGAACAGGAGACTGAAGCCGAGGAAGCCCACGACGAGCACCAGAAGGGAGAGACGGACTGAGAGCAACTGGTCGACCGCGATCCGCGCACCCATCAGCACGATGCCGGTCTCCAGCCAGAGTTTGTGCGTCGCGAGGCCGTCTTCGGCCCACTCGGGGGTCCCGACAGAGTTGGCGACGACGACGCCCAGTCCGACGGCCAAAATCAGTCTGTTGACGCCGACGACCGTCGAGAGAACGTGTGCGACGGCCGCCCCAGCGACGAGAACCGCCACTCCGGGGGCCACTCGCGCCGTGTTTCGAGCTATCATTGAGATGATTGGTTGTGTACAGTCAGATCAGTTATATTCCTGGCTACGAGACAAGCACGACCGAGAGCACGAGGGTTCCAAGGATCACTGCTTTCCAGTCACGATCCAGTGCCGTCCACCGATCGAACGCCAGATTGAGCGGATTCGGTCCAACGGCCGTGTTCGAGGTGTCTTCGTTCGACATCGCTTACAGTTATCCCTACCGTGTCAGAGATAGCGGAAATAATTAGCGAGACGTAGATCAGCGTCGAGGACCCGCGCGTCCCGTGATGTCGCAAAAGAACGGACTTGCGACTCAGTTCGAATCGAGTTGGCTTTCGACCCGATCGACGCTCTCCCGGATCTCCGCTACCATTGCCGTCTGCTCTTCGTTGGCCGCGGCGACGTCCTCGATCTCTGTCGAGATCGTCTCCGCACGATCGACCGCCGTGTCGACCGTGGCGGCGATTTCCTCGGCACTCGCCGCCTGTTCGTCGGTTGCATCGGCGATTTCGTCCATTCCCGAAGCCGTCTCTTGGATGGTCTCGACGATCGCGACCTGGTTCTCGACGAGGGCTTCGGTGTGCTCGACAGCGTCCTGAACGTGCGTGTTCGCCGTCCCGACGTGCGTCGTCACTTCGTCTGCCGACTGGCGGATCTCCGAGACGATTCGCTCGATTTCGTCGACCTCGGACTTCGACTGTTCGGCGAGTTCCTTGATCTCGTTTGCGACCACGGCGAATCCGTTACCGTCCTTGTCGGCGCGCGCTGCCTCGATGTTCGCGTTGAGCGCGAGGAGATTAGTCTGGTTTGCGATATCGGTGATGACCTCGACGAGCTGATCGATCTCGTCGAGCTTTGCGACGAGGCTCTGCGTGCTCCTGCCGACGTTTTCGCCGGCCTGCGCGACTTGCTGTGTGACATCCAACACTGTCTGTCCGGACTCTTGAGACTCCTCGGCCAGTTGCCGTGCTTCGTCGCTCTGGGTGTTCACCTCCTCGGCGCTCGAAGCGATCTCCTCGATGGTCGCGCTGAACGTTGCAATCTCGCTAGAGACCTCCTCGAGGTCGTTCACCTGCGCCTGCGTGTACTCGCTGATCTCCTCGGAGCTCGCGGCGACATTTTCGGCAGAGTCCTGTAACTCCGCAACTGCGCCCCCGACTTCGTCGGACATCTGCGCTTGGAGATCTTCGAGTAACAGTCGCTGCTCGACGAGCTCGGTGACCTGCGGGGTGACCTCGAACGCGCCGATCACGGTCCCGTCTGAATCTGTCAGCGGGAAGGCGGCCGCCCGAATGTGCCACGTGTCTCCCTCGGCGTTCGTTCCGGTTCGGATGTCGTCTTCGCGGATAGTCTCGCCCGTTCGGGCGACTTTCTCTGCGAGTATTTCGCTCTCGCCCTCGGTCTGGAACACGTCGTAGGCCTGCTGGCCGATCGCCTCCTCGGCCGTGTAACCGATGAGCGACTCCATCCGATCGTTCCAGTGGGTAATAATTCCGTTATCATCGACGACAACGACCGGCTCCGGGAACGCGTTGACGACGGTGTCGAACATCTGCCGCCAGAAGTCCATTTTCTGCTTCAAACCCGCTTCTCCGTCCTGTTCGTTGAGCGTGACTCCCGCTGTAAGCTGCTCCGAGGTCATCTATCTCACCTCTGATAACCAATAACCGATCCCTTGAGTCTTTCTGTGTGTCTGTCGACGATCTCTCGACTGCACTATCATCAAATTTTTATATACTACTAAGATATGCTAAATTTTTAGATTTCTGTCTGAAGACGTATTAATCGAGCTATTAAACGGATATTATGATTTGACAGATATAGTATGTTCTGTGAATTCATCTACTAATTTATCAAAGAACGGCGCCGGCACTCTGTGGTGCGACAAACAGCACTGTGCTACGCAAGAACGTGAAACGCTAACATCAGTACGTCTGTTATTCATTCTCTAGGCGTAAAGGCCCCGTGACTGGTCACCTCCATCATCCGTCGACCACCACCAGGTCGGCTTTGTACTCCGAGAGTTCGATGTCGTCGAGGTCGACCAGTCGCGGTTCGACCCGGACCTTCAGGTGCGATCGGACTGCGTCGACGACGTCGCCGGCGATTTCGTCTTCGCTCCGTGCCGTGTCTGGATCGACGACGACCTCCAGTGGAATCGGTTTCTCGAAGTGGACTTGGTCGGCGTCGGGGACGACCACGCGGACGTGCGGCTGAGCACCGTCGACGTCGGAGACGACATCGCGGAGCGCGGAGGGGAAGACGTTCATTCCCTTGTAGATCAGCATATCGTCGGCGCGACCGATGCACTGGATCTTCGGGGAGGTCCGCCCGCACTCGCATTCGGTTCCGGTGACCCGAGCGACGTCGCCGGAACGGAACCGGAGCAGCGGCGTCGCTTCGCGCTGGAGCGGCGTGTAGACGAGTTCGCCCTCGGCACCCTCCTCGAGGGGGATCACCTCCTCGGTCTCGGGGTCGATAAGTTCCACGTGGGCGTGTTCCTGTCCGTGGAAGTGCATTCCATTCTCGGCCTCGCACTCGGACCACAGACACGCCACGACGTCTCCCAGACCCATTACCTCGCGGACGTCCGTGGCGTCCCAGGCGTCGTAGAGTTCCTCGCGGATCTCGGGGTTCGCGATGCCCGGACCGCCACCGCCGATGAGCTTCGTGACAGGGAGTTCGTCGACGCCGTGTTCGAGTAACTCGGGGGCGCGCTCGGAGAGATATCGGAGATGCGACGTCGTCGTGAAGAGGACGTCGCCGTCGAGATCGGTCGTGGCAGAGAGGAGTCGCTCCGTCGTCCCACCACCCGCCGGGACGACGTTGCTGCCGAGTTCCGTCAACCCCTCGAAGTAGGGCGTGCCGCCGGGGACCATCGTCTGGCCGACGCCGAAGATGAGGGTATCGTCCGGTCGGATACCCGCAGCGTAGAAACACCGCTTGAGGACCTCGTCCCACTTCTTTCGGTCTTGCTCGGTGAGGCCGAAGTACGTCGGTTTGCCCGTCGTGCCAGACGAAGAGATCGTCCGGTTCAGCCGCTCTGTCGCCACCGCTTGGTGCTCGCCGAGCGGTCTCTCAGGGTCGGTGTCGGCCTGACACGCCCGTTCGTCGTCCTTCGTCGTGAACGGCACAGCGCGAAGCGCCTCGATCGAGTCGATATCGGCCGGATCGACGTCCCACTCGTCGAACTTCCGCTGGTAGTACTCAGACTCCGCGGCGAGGTAGTCGACTTGCCGATCGAGGAGTTCGCTGTGACGCGTTTGAATCTCTGCCCACGGTTCCGTCTCTATGGAATCGTATACAGCGCTCATTCATCCGGACCTCAACCCGGAGAGAATTATATCTTTGGCAACTAATGGCACATCGATCCAGGCTTATCGCGGTACAGTCCACTCCTCGTCCCATCTCCTCTCGTCTTCGGCAGAAGGTCCAACACAACTCAGCGGGCGTCCACGAGCGGTAGGAGAGTTACTCTCTGACTGCCTCCCGACGTTCGGCGATCAGATCGAAGTCGGCTTCGGTATCACCCAGAACGAACAGCGCGTAGTACCGAAGGTACGTCTGCACGGGGACGGCGACGAGCAGACCGAGGACGAAGATCGCGAGGACGAAAATCAGGGCCGCAACGGCGATCAGGATCCACCCGACAGCCTCGACCACGGACAGGAGAGCGACGCCCACGAGACCCACGATACCGAGCGGGATCGCGACCACGAGGGCGCCGAAAACTGTCGCGATGCTCGCAAGGATACCCGCCGCGATCTGGAGGATAAACGAGACGACCGCGTAGGCGAGATACTGCTTCCACTGTCCGGTCAGCGTCGGCCAGAATCGACGCCACGAAGCGAGCAACGCTCGATCTTCGAGGAGCATAATCGGGACGACGAAGTTCGTCGTGAACCCACCGACGAGACCGCTGACGATTCCCACGATGACGAAGACCGGAATCGCGAGAAACACCAACCCGAGTGCGAAGCCGCCATCGCCAACCAAAAGCGGCCACAGGATCGCTGCGAGGATGCCGACGATGACGACCAGCGTGAGCACGCCGAATAAAAGTCGGAACCCGAACAGTCGGGCGCCCAACCGCCAGCGGTCGCGCCAGTACCGTCGAATCGACACCGCCTCTCGTCGGAGAGATTCGACGAAGACGAATTCCATCACCGACCCCACGAACAGGAACCCGAGGAGGATCGAAGCGATCAGCGCGAAGATGACCGCGATCACGAGCAGCTCGACGCCGCCGGGAGCGACGAACTCAGGCGACGGTGTCCCTGGGAGCGGGGCTTCAGAACCGGGGCCGGGGCCGGTCGGCGCGCTACCAGTGAACTGAAACGGTGCGAACCCGCCCGTCCCGCCGACGAAGAAGATGATCACTGCCAACCGCACCCACCGGCCTCGATCGAACGGCCAGAGAAACGCTCGCGTCGCTTTGATCGCGTCGTCGATCGCTTCGACAGCGTAGAGCGTCATCGTCCCTGCTCCCGTGCCGAGAGCGCATCTGGTTTAGACGCTCGTGTGGGTTGGGGCCGTTCGATTTTCGCCGTCGAGCGGGTTCTCGGGTCGAATCTCACCCGATGACGTGGTTCGTCTCTATCGTTGGGAATCGCGTGCGGAGGACCAATCCGTAGCATTGCATCCCGTAAACACTCATCATAACGAAATAACACTTTTGCAATCCCTCGAACGAGCGAGATGGAGAATACAGCGAGATGTCACGCTCGTATCAGCTCGGGCCTCCAACCACAAACAGTTAATCAGCAAATCGATATTCGATATAATATGAAATCATATAGTTATGCTATCTTTTTATTTTAGTACAAGAGTGTACTTTCTCATCGTTTTAGACAGTTTAGGCTCTGAAAACAGAACAAGAAACTAGAACAGTTTGATTCCGACATAATATATTAGAATGACACATTGTCCTATACTTGTCGTTGGGGTGTTTTGCGTGACCCAGAAACGAAGCGAAATCTATCCGATCCAACAGTATTTTGAGAGACTGTCTCAGCAGAGATGTATGAACGACGAGACAGTCGGCATCGCGCTGGTGGTCGCCTCTGCCGTCGGTTTCGGAACGCTCGGGATCTTCGGCGTCATCGCCGCCGATGCGGGACTCACAATCCCGACCGTTCTCGCGCTCCGGTTCGGCCTCGCATCGGTCGCCGTCTGGGCGGTACTCTGGCACCGCGGCACGTTCCGACTGCCCAGCGGCCGGATTCTCGCGATCGCATTCGCTCTCGGAGCCGGCGGATACGCGACCCAGAGCGCCCTGTATTTCTTCGGCCTCGAATTTATGAGCGCAGGGATGGTCGCGATCGTCCTCTACACCTATCCGGCGTTCGTCGTCTGTCTGACCGCATTGCTCCACCCTGAGCGGGTGACTCCAGCACTGGTGGGCGCACTGGGACTCTCGATCGGCGGGGTCGCTCTCGTTACCGGGGTCGATCCAGTCGGCGTCGATCCGCGTGGCGTCCTCGTCGTTCTCGGAGCCGCGTTCGCGTATTCGCTGTACATCATCGTGAGCCAGCGAGCACTCACGACGGTCGACGCCGAGACGCTGACCGCGTTCGTGTTACCCGCGGCTGCCACGAGCTTCTTTGTATTCGGCATCGGAACGGGACGGCTTGCGATGCCGGTCGGTGCCACCGCCTGGGGGTCCGTGTTGGCGATCGCGATCCTCGCGACAGTCGTGCCAGTCCTCACTTTCTTCGCCGGTATCGCAAAGATCGGAGCGAGTCGGGCGAGCATCATCAGCACCGCCGAACCGGGGGTGACTGTGGCTCTCGGGGCGCTCGTTCTGGGCGAGTCGGTTTCCGGCGTGACACTCGTCGGTGGTTCCCTCGTCGTCGCCGGCGTGATCCTCATCCAACGCGAAGGAACGGTCTGAGATCACCGAGCCGCTAACACGTATGCGGCACCGGTCAGGAGGCCCCACACGAGGCCGGCAGCGAGCCCGACACCGACAAGCGGTCCGGGCCCCAGGAGGCCGCTGACGAGCCAGACGAGAACGCCGGTGGCGGCGAGGCCCTGGACCCGCAGTCCACCGACCGGTGGCGACCGATTCCGGAACGTATACGCCATCCCGACGCCGCCGAGGAGCAGCGCAGATAGGTACAGCAGCGATCCGAGTCGACCCCAGAGTGACCCGAGACTACCGAGGAGCGTCGGGTCCGACGGAGTGGGCGTCGGCGTACCCCCGACTGCCGTCGACGTTGCTGTCGGTGTCGTCTCTGACTGCGGTTCGACCGTGACGGCTGTCGCGTTGGCGCTGTCGATGCCGAGGGAATCTTCGACAGCCAGTTCGATGCGGAGGCGCTCTGTGGGCATCACGAGACTTCGATTCGGTGCCGACTGGGCGGCTCGTGCAGTCCCGTTGACGACGAAGTGATAGCGGTCCACAGCGAGGCGGTCGGTGCCGCTCGCCGATCCCGCACCAGAGATCCGGACCCGCTGGTCCGGGATGGCACCTGCGGGGGCGTCGATCCGGGGCGTCGGCCGCCCGTATCGCGTCCCGGTGGGCTCGGTTCGGAACGGCACGAAGTCGGCCCAGCCCCGTTCGGTCACGACGGCGTTCCCCTCGCCTTCGGGGAGAATCGAGGAGTGATACGGCCCACTGTCGGAGCCCCAGTAGTTGGATTCCGCGTGCACGGTTCGGACCGGTTCGGTGACGATGCGGGCCGTCGTGTTCGCGGCGATCAGCGGCGCGACGTCGACGGTCAGCCCGCGCCGCTGCCCGTACACGTCGTTTCCGACGACACGAAACGTTTCGTTCGCCGTCCCCGTCTTCGGGACCGCGATGCCGGTGGGGAGCGAGTCACCGACCCGCCGAATCGTCACCGCGCTCGCTTCCGCAGCGCGCGCTTCGCTCTCGCCGTCGCTCCGCAGGACGACGACAGTGTCGTCCCAGAGCCGAGCGATCGTGAGTTCCTGATTCAACGTCGGGTTCGCGACGAGGTCCGAGAGCGATATCTCCGCGTTCGCCTGATTCACGACGACCCCACTGGCGCCTTCGGAGACGTACACTCCCGTCCCCGGGGAGACTCCTCGGAGAGGGACGGCGTCGGTGAACGCATTCGTGTTGAAGACGACGTCGTTGTCTCGGATGGTCGTCCGGACCAGTCCCCGGACTACGATGCCGTACGCGTTGGCCCCCACGACGTTGTCCGTGAGCGTGAGAGCGCCTCGGTGGGTGATCGGACTCGATACGAGGAGACCGGCGCCGCCGTTGTTCGCGAGTCGATTCCCGTCGACGTCGACGTCGTGCACGAGGAGGTTACTCTGGACCGCGAGCCCGTGGCCGTCACCGTCGACGAGTGTGTTGTTGCGAACCGTGAGGTCGCGGACGGCGGCCTGGGTTCGAAGCGTTACACCGTCGCCGCCGCTCGATCTGACGTCGTTGCGAGCGATACGCAGATCCGCGGCGAGTGTGCCATCGAGCGCGAGGCCGTCGTCGCCGTTGGCCGCGATCCGATTGTCCAAGATGTTCCCCCGTCGGACGATCCAATTCGAGAGGTGCATCCCGTCACGGCCGTTCGCGCGGACGGTGTTGTTCGCGAAGTGAAGCCGCACTTCGAGCGTTCGCGTCGTGACGTCGATGCCGTGGCGGTCGTTGTCCGTGAGGTGGTTGCGTCGAAGCGTGACGTTCGCCACCCTGCGGATTCGCGTGTCCGACTGCCGGATTTTGATGCCGGTTTCGCTGTCGCTGACGTGGTTCTCGTAGCCCGTAAACTTCGCTTTCGATAGCGCTTCGACGTAAATCCCGTCGCCGGACGCCGCAATGTCGTTGTACCAGAAACTACTCTCGCTATCTTTCGCGCGGACGGTGACTCCGTCGCCACCGACCTCTGCGACGTCGTTGTCGACGGCACGCAGTCCCGTGACGCGATCGGCGGCGACGAACAGACCCGTGCCCGCGATGTCGCGGAACTGCGACTGTCGGACGCTGAGGCGACGAACGTGCGTCGTCGCCGGTCCCGAGGACCGGACGGGCGACGTCACCCCGCCAACGACGTAGGCGGCCTGCACCCCGTCCGAGAGCTGAGAGACGCCGTCGTCTAAGAGTCGTACGTCGACGGGATAGATACCACGCGTCTGCGGGTTCACGGCGCCGCCGTATTCGACCGTGAGACGTCCATCACTCGGGATTCGGAACGTGCGGTTGAGCGCGATGCGAACGTCGCCGCCAGTCGTCGAGACGTTCTGCACGTAGTCGATGTACGATCGATCGATCGTTCCGTTGCGGTTGCGGTCGAGGCCGATCCGGTCGAGCGTCTCCCGCTCGACTCCCGCAACGGTGTCGGCGGACGAATACTCGAGTCGGATGGTATCGAACGCGACGCCGACTCCCGGGTGGAGCGACAGCGTGTGATCCGACTGTTCTGTCCGCTCGTCCGGAGCGGCAGTGAGCGAGGGTCGGTCGGTCGCGCCGAACGACGGACTGGCACTGATCGCGTGGCCCTCTACGTCCGTGAAGATCGAACGGTGGATCGTGACCTCCGGTGTTGTCCCTATCTCACCGACCGAAACGGCCGCCGTCTCGAAGTCCCGCATCGTCGAATCCACGATTTTGATCGATCCCGCACTGCTCGCGACGGTGACGCCGTGCACCCCGCCGGTGAGCGTCGCGTTGCGGACCACGAATCGGGAGTCGTCACCGCCGTCGTACCGGATGCTCTCCCACCGGCGGTCGGGAGACGCCCCGTCGCTTCTGGAGATTGTCACGGGACGCGCTTCCGTTCCGGTCGCGTCGAGCGACCCGCTCACGGTGAGTGTGATCTCTTCAGCGAGCTGCACTCTCGTCCCCGGTTTCAATGTCAACGTCGCGCCGGGTTCGACGCGAACGTCCTGGATGATTCGGTAGGGACCCTCTTCGGGGGTCCACGTGGTGTCCGTGGTGATCGACGATTCGACGAACGTCACGTCTTCCTCGGGCGTGGTAGCACCTACGGGCCCGGCTATAAGAGAAGCGACCAGTGCCGCGGCGAGGAGGGCGGTCAGCGTCGTGTGGAGCCCGGAAGCCTTCGAGGAGTTCATTTCACAAATAGGAGATACCTAACCTCAGTAGTCTCTTAATAAAAAACGTATGGTGATCGAGTGACGCGAGCGTTCGTCAGGCTCTCACGACGTCCAATCGAAAAGTCGGCATACTGCGCCGACGCGAAACTCCATCGAATAATCACTAAAAATCAATTACGGTCTTTTCGAAATTTATATCTCAATCTTAGACTCGTGTGTAAGTATGGGAATCTCAGACTTACTCGATCCGTCCGGCATCGCGGTGATCGGCGCGTCTGCGACGCCAGGCAAACTGGGTAACGACGCGATGGCGAACGCGAAGGAGTTCGACGGCCCGGTCTACCCGGTCAATCCGAAAGGCGAGGGTGAGGTCTACGGGTACGAGTTCGTCGACTCGGTCGCAGACACTGATGCAGATCTGGCGCTCTGCTGTGTCCCCGCGCCCGCCACACCCGGCGTCATCGAAGACTGTGGAAAGGCGGGCGTCGGTGCCGCGGTCGTCTTCGCCGGTGGCTTCGCCGAAGCCGACGAGGACGGCAAGCAGCGACAAGAGGAGATCCGCCAGATCGCCGAGGAGTACGACATCGCGGTCCTCGGCCCCAACACGGCCGGTCACATCATCCCGCACAAGAACATCTTCAGTTCGTTCGTCCCCGGATTCGACGAGATCGAGACGGGCGAAGTCGCCATCGTCGCCCAGAGTGGCGGCGTTGGCGTGACCTCGACGTTCCAACTCGAGCGGGAGGGCTACGGCATCTCCGGGATGTACGGCCTCGGGAACCGCGTGAACACCGACTTCGACGACGTCATTCCGATGCTCGACGAGGACCCCCAGACGAAGGCGATCGGCCTCCACATCGAAGGGACCTCCGAGATCGATCAGTTCGAGACCGTCGTGGAAGACGCCGACACGCCGATCGTCGCGCTCAAGTCGGGCAACCGGATGCACGGGTTCGTCCAGTCGCACACGGCGGCACCGAACCAGGACTACGAGCGCTACGAGGAGATCCTCACCAGCAACGGCGGCGTGATGGCCGACTCCGTGACCGAACTGCTCGACGCGAGTCGCGTCCTCGGCAAGTCGCCCGTTCCGGACGGCCCGAACGTCGGGATCGTCACGGCGCAGGCTGGCCCCGGTATTATGATGGCCGACTACCTCGCCGACCAGGGCGTCAACTTCCCCGAACTGACCGACGAGACCCACGAGAAACTCGACGACCTGCTCCTCGGATTCACCTACGACCAGAACCCCGTCGACACGGGGCGTCCGATGCCGCAGTTCGGTGAGGTCATCGACGCGGTCGCCCGCGACGACAACGTCGACATCGTCCTCGTCTACGAGATCTTCGAGCACTCGCTCGGATATCCGGTCGAAGAACTCGAACAGCTCAGAGAGGACCTCGACAAGCCGATCGTCTTCACCGTCGCTGGACCGTACGACGCGCTCGAACCGGACCGCAAGCGGATGGAAGAACTCGGAATCCCGACGTTCGACGCCCCCGAACGCGGTGCGTACGCCACGTCAGTACTCGTCGATTCGATTCGCTAAGCGCTCTGGGACCTACACCACGGAGTGGCGTTCTCGACGTAGCGAGCCAACACGAACGCGCACGTCACGTCGTTGGCGTCGACTCTCGGACCGCGGTACGATCGACCCACGCATCGGCCTTTTTTTATGAGACCAACCTCGCGGCTGGAACCACGCTCTCTTTGTCTCCGCTTTCCGGTTGCGGGGGTGACTCTCTCCGTACGACTGGCAGTCAGTTCATTGTATATTTCAAACGAGATATTCAAATTAGTATAATAAAAATGACTTTCAAAATTTGTCATCAGGGGACCACAAATTCGATGGACTCAACTCCATCGCGCCGCGTGCGTTCCTTATGATCCCTACCCGACGGACGCTCCTCCAGGCCGCCGGTGCAGTTTCAGTGAGCGCGCTCGCTGGCTGCTCGGCGGTGGACCCGACCGGCTCGAACGACCCATCACAGACGTACACGCTCGACGTCGATCGCATCGAGGCCAGCCCCACGGAATATGCGCTCTACGAACCCGACGACGGGGCACTGTTCGGTGATCCGGCACGGGCCGCGCTGGATCGTATCCTCCCGGACGGCCGCTATACGACCTACGGGTACGAACCACTCCCGGACGATGCCTACGTGGAGTACGATGGATCGTACTATCAGACGGAACAGGTCGTGACCGGGCGCAAAGAACTGTCCCGCCGGCTTGTGCGCGTCGAGTCCGTCCCGTCCGAAGACGTCCCCGAAAGCGCAATCCTGATCGACTCACTCGAACAGCCCAGCGCGCGGGTGCTCAAGATACTCCACAGTTACACACAGACCGGCGGCGAGACCAGCACGGCGGAGTTACTGCGCGACAGCGCCTACGTGCTTCGCCGACCAGCCGAACTGGAGAGCCGGCTCGCGACGGGCGCGTTGGACGGCCAGGTCGTTACGATGACCGAGAGCGGGACGTGGGCCTACCGCGTGCACGTGAGCCGTGAGCGCATTATGGAGACCGCATACACGACGCTGGCAATCGACGTAGCCGATTCACAGACAGCGTTTCGTGACGTCGTGTTCGGCTCCCGAATTGACGTCGAGTTGACGGAAGACGCGCTCGCTGCAGGCGTCCGAGACCTGCTCGATCAAGCAATTGAACGGGGGAGACACGAGGAGAAAACTCCGCTCTCGGCGGACTTCGAGATGCTGTTGGATGCCCTCGGACTCGGGACCGTAGACCACACCGCTAACGGACGGTTGCTGTGGTACGACGAGGGGCTGTTCCGATACGGGCTCTACGTCAACGAGGCGGACGAGTAGACAAAGATAATATGTTTGTTATATACTAAAATACAATATAATCTGGTCGATGGTCGAAACAGTGCCTGGATCAGCGTCGAGGTGGAGCAGCGTTTGTAACTGATAACGCTCCTCGCACGACGGCGTTGATACGGGCGCGTGAAGACGTGTAGACGCTACTGTATGCTCCAAAATAGGACGTTTTTCGGGAGCCTCCGACAGTTGATGGAGACGTCCGGTTCGCCGCGCGTCCGATTGATCGAGGAGGACGTGGGAGTGGCGTAACGAACGACTACCGAGAGAACTGGAATTATAACAAGACGAGGGGTGTGCGAAGGTTCACCTATCAGTATGGTCGTCTGTACGAGAGTGCGGGTCCCGCCCGACGAGTTCCTCCTCGCCGACGCGCTGAGCGAACGGCCCGGCGTCCGAATCGAACTCGAACGGGTGGTGCCGTGTCGCGAACGGACGACGCCCTCGCTTTGGATCGCTAGCCAGGACGCGCCGTGGGTAACGCAGGCCGTCGGCGGCGACGAAACCGTTGACGAAGTTGAGGTCCTCGATGCAGTCGACGGGGGATTAGTACTCCAAGTGGACTGGGCTGCGACTTCGACACCGTTTCTCGACCTGATCGCCGAGGCTGACGCGACGTGTCTCAAGGGAATCGGCACCGCAGACGGCTGGTCGCTGACGCTCCGCTACCCGACTCACGAGGCGTTCACCGCTTCGTATCACCGCTGTAGCGACGAGGACATCGAGTTCTCCGTCGAGAGCGTCCGGAGCTCCGCCGGCATCGCCGACTACGGCGTCGAATCGATGCTCACCGAACCACAGCGCGAGGCCCTGAACGAGGCGCTCGCCTGTGGGTACTTCGACGTCCCGCGGGGCGTGACGCTTCAGACGCTCGCGGACCGACTGGGCATCTCAGATACGGCCGCCTCCCAGCGCCTGCGGCGAGGGATACAGAAAGTGCTCTCGGAGCAGCTCGGGTGAGTCGCCCCCACCCCTGAACGGGAGCTTCGGGCAGCGTGCTCACCGCGTGGTCGCCAGCGCGACGTAGGATCCTTCCTCAGCCGTGATCCAGGCCGTGGTCTGGCCGCCTTCGGGGGGGTCGACCGGGTGGATCGTGCACTCGCTCGGCTTGTGTTCGTATTCGACCACCGTCGCACGGAGAGGAGTGAGCCCCTCGTCGAGGTCCCCTTTCGATGACATCTCGTCGGTTCATCCGTGATGACAGGACCTTGTAATATGTCGCATACCCTCATACGGGAACGGCTACTCGTCGGAGCGTGGTGACAGCGTGCTCCGTTTTGGTTTCCTTTACAGTAGTATACTTGTAATACTATCCGTCGGTCGGGCGAGGGGCTACATCAGGTCCGTTCTCAGTTGCATACAATCCGGATATTCTGGGTTTTCAACGCCTGATGATAGCGTTTCCGGATCGCATCGGATCCGGACGCGCCTGCGGTTGGTAAGGTCATATTACTGAATCTACGTCGTTTCGTTCGTCGGTTCTTCAGTCGTTAAGCTCGTATTACTGCAGGGGACACTTCGATTCAGGGACACGCGCACGCCGCTTCCGGAGGCGACGATTGCAGCGGCGTCGCCGCAGGAGACGTTCGCGAACGTATGTGAGCTGCTTTCACCCGGGGCGAGCGAGCCGCCGCTGGCGAGGTCGACCGAGGTGCCCCCGACGGTGGTCTCGATTTCCGTGAGATCAGTTCCCGCAGCGAACTGATTTGAGACCGTCACTTTGAGGTCGGCGGTGCCGTTACTGACGTTCGTGGTCGTGCGCTGGAGGCCGAGGTAGGCGTCTTCGTCGCCGACGACCTGGACTTGCACGCCTCGATCCGCGTGTACCGAACTGTACGCTGCGGTGTTGGAAACGAGCGCGAGCGAGGCGAGCAGCGCAGTCACGAGCACCACCTGCCGACGGTCGATCATTCTTCGTCCACCTCCGGCGGCTTCTCGCGCGCGCCCAGTCGCATCCGGTAGTAGTTGTCGTAGAAGTGGCCGACCGACGAGATGGTCAGCGCGGTCAGGACGAACACGCTCCAGGTGAACGGTTCGACCATCGTGAACGGAAACAGTCCGGCCCAGTAGCCGAGCAGACAGAGCCCACAGAAGATCGAGAGACCCAGATAGTAGATCCCCCAGGGGATGTCGCCGCCGGTGAGCGAGTCGACATAGAAATTCGCGTCGGCGGCCTCCGCTGTGAGTGTGACCGTCTCGCGTCGCGCTTCGTAGTCGATGAACCCGTGGTCGTCCATCTTCGGCAGATGGAACTGCCGCAGCGCGTTGCGGACGCGCTTTCGTTCCTGATGTGTGAGCGCCTCGATCTCCGTATCGTTCTCCCAGCTCGCGACCCAGTCGGTGAGTTCGGAAACTGAGACGTGTTCGCCCTCCCGTTGTTTGAGATAGTGAATCGTGAATCGACGGCGTTGATTACTGAGCACTTCGAGCAGTTCGTCGTTCGAGAACTCCGGCCCCCCGACCGACGACAACTGGCCGTTGCTTCGTTGTGCCTTACTCATCCTCCCATCCCGAGTCGCAACACGTATCCTCCCATTGCCGATCCACCTTTTGGGTCAACTGAATATCACTTTAGTATAGACTCTACATACTGTCCCAAAGGCTCTATGCAGTATCTACTAAACCAATCATACATACGATATTTAATAGCGGGACAAAGCACGGCGTCGTGGATGCGTCCCCCGTACGCCCACCATAATCGGGAGAACTATAATAGATACTAAATTGATATAATTAGGTGGTTACACGCTTAATAGCGTTCAGCGTCGAAATCACGGTTGAACCGCCCACAAAGAGACTCCCAGAACGTGTCAAACACTCTCCTCGAAATCCGCGGGGTCTCTTTCCCGGATCCACTGGTCGTATATTCCAAAGTGGGGAGCCCCTGATGGATTGGATACGCGCCGCAGTGGACGACAGCGTGACGGGCGGTACCGACGTCATCGACGCAGGTGGGCGCGTGTAAACGAGTCGAAAACCAATGCAACGACGCAAATTCGTGGTCGGACTCGGATCGCTCGCCGCCGGTGGGCGGCTGCAATGGGTACAGGTGCGTTTACCAGCGTGCAGTCAGATTGCGGACTGAAAGTCGCCCCGAGTTTCCGGATGGTCGCGGAACGTGGTCGTTTTGTCACTCTCAGACCAGTAGGACGACGTGATGGCGAAGCGTGATTCGCTTCCGCGAATAGCGTGTCGAGACAGCGGCCAAAGAACGGCGGACTAACACGACACCACGTTCGACGAATCGGGGAGTCGTTACTTCGGGAGAGCGCCCACCCAGTCTCGGTATGTCTGTTGGCGAGTTTCGACAAGGTCGTTCGAAAGTTTTCTCGGCCATCCAAGACTGCTCGACGAAGCTATGCGCTATCTCGTCCTTCTCGGCGCCGGTAACAGCCTGAATTCCCAGCCTCGCGGCCCCGTCTCACGAAAAGTCGGGACGGGCCAAAAACGGCACTAACGCGCTGTAAGAGGATCTTACTGGTATCTCTCTGCGCTGGTCGAGCCAGGTACGTACGCCCATCTGATTCTGCGTCGATATTTTTCCTGATTAAGTATATCTTATCTGATATGACGAGGGGAAAATAGGTCTGGGATCGTTCCGGAAACTGAATCTGGCGTATCTGGTAACTATATGGATGCTATGTTGACACCGATCGTCTCTACCTGGAATAAAAGCGCAGCCATTTGGTAAAAAGGCCTTTTCCAGTAAGGGACATCCTACTGAGTATGACCAACCGGGCAAAACCAGACGGGGAAAGGGTAGGAGAAAATTACCGGGGGCAACGCGGGACCTCAGGGGAAACGGACGACCGGCTCTTCGACAGCTGCGGGGACCTGAAGATGACTGGTGCCCCGGGCGCCACTGTCGCGACACCGACGGTCGCGAAGCGCGGCGGGAAGTGGGGCGTCGAGTCAGTAGCCAGCGGCGACGGGCCAGTCGTCAGTGGAATCGTCGAGGGGAACCGTGATACGATCGGCATCTCGGGGGAGATCGTCCGGCGTCAGATCAATGGTGACGCCTCGGTCACGATCGGGGAGTGATCCGGATGCGAGCTATCTACTCCGTCGCTTCCGGATCGACTGCCGACAGTATCGGTGACTGCGCTCGGGCGCACCGATCTGCCGTCACACTGTGGTGGGCAGGCCGGTGACGCAGGACACAGTCCCCGAGGAGGGGCGCCAGCGGCCGGTCAACCCGGAATCCAACCGGGACCTCGGCTACCATCTCGACGACTGGGAGCGAATCCGGGCCCGGGATGTCGACGCCGAGAAGTACCTCTATCTCCCCGAGGACGAGGAACTGCTCCGCGAGGAGGCGTTCCTCGTCGTCCATCCGGACGACGTCTGCGATCTCGACGAGCACAGATAGGGGGAGCGTCCCGATACCAGCACGCGACGGTCAGGCTGGAGCCGCCGGGTCATCCAACAGTCAGCACTTGGCTACTGAGTCGTTCGACGTGACGAAACGAGTAAAGGGCTTCCCCTCAAAGACTCCGCTATGGAGCGTCCAACTGATCCAGCGACTGAGGCGGCGAAATACCAGTACGACGACGGGACAGTCGAGATCGTGTTCGCCGCCGAGGAGGGCCGAGTGCTGACCGTACGGGAGTATTCCGACGACGCCAGTTTCGAAACCCAGATCGAATCGGCGACTTACCGGGGTCAGCACTCCGGGGTCGCCGAGTTGCCGCCGGTCGAGGCCTTTGTTCCCGGTGACGGGAGCGACGGGAAAAACCGCTGAGACGACTCCGAAGAAGCTACCACAGTTCTTTTGCGTCCGCGGTGTCGGTGTCTGTCGGGTCGACGACCTCTCGCAGTTGCCCGTATGCCTTCGCGAGCGAGATGAGGTAGCTGAGGAAAGCGAATACGAGCTTTTCGGAGACCGAAAGCGTCCGCCAGTTGCGGATCGACCGCTCGAGGAATTTTGGGGTGGGCGGCAGGAAGCCCCGTGAATTGAGCGCGTAGCCGATAGGGAGCCGTACCGGTTGGGGTAGTACCGGCAAAGTTGCGTCTTGCCGCGGCCGATCCGAGCGGCCTTTCGCAGGAGCGCGGTGAGATTGTTGCGCGTCGGGTGGTACAGCCGCAGATCCGGCTGGAACTCGACGGGGCGCCCGTCGTCGTGGACCCGGTTGCCGAACTCGAAGTCGCCACCCGAACGCACTCGCGGATCGAACAACCCCAGCTGTTCGAACACCGTCCGACACACGACCAGACAGCAGGTCGGCGCGAACAGGTGCTCATCCATAAAGCGCTCGACGTGTAGATCTTTGAGTCGGTTGTACTTCGCGATCGTCCCCTCCTCGCCCGGGCTGAACAGTTTTACATCACAGGCGAGATATTCGGCGTCCGAGGCGGCCATCACACGCGCGACCCCTTCGATCCACCGCGGTCCGACCTCCATATCGGCGTCGACGAACGCCACAACGGGGCCGGAGGTGGCGCGGATACCCCGGTTGCGGGCAGCATAGGGGCCCTGTCTCTCCTCTTCGACAACCAGCTCGATAGCCTCGAACGTCTCGCTGTACTCCTGGACCATACTCGGCGTCCGGTCGGTCGAACCGTTGTCAACCACGACCACCTCGTAGCGCGAACTGGAGTACGACTGCCGAACCAGCGAGTTGAGGGTCGCGCTGATCTCCGCCGGATCGTTGCAGACCGGCACGACGATCGAGACGAACGGCAGCTCCGACTCCGGCGCGGGGAAATCCTCGCTTCTCCACCCGGACGTGTCTGCGTTCACCGTCGAGAGTGCGCGATCGGTGCTCACTGCGTCGGAGTTTCGTGGAGAGTCTATATGTTATACGAACCGTTTGAGGTTCCGTGACGACGCAACGCGGCTGATGGACGATTTTCTACCCCCCGCTCACGTATTGTTATGAATTGTTTAAATCGCGTTCAGCGTCGGACGGGTTCCCTCTGTCGGAACGTATTCCGTAGCCGACCGCGTGCTCCCACGCCCGCTCACCGATCGAGACCAGACTATATTACAACGCTCTTGCGTAGGAGATTGTTGATACTGCGGAGCGGTCGCTGTGAAGTCGAAGAGGACAAGGGCACCGCGCCAGCGGTGCCCGACACGAATGATT
>Ga0207719_100082_pt1 | contig 83127 bp, 82 predicted proteins | sample A23P1SouthBayCA_2_FD_187279 | JGI IMG/M metagenome (GOLD analysis project Ga0207719, IMG submission 187279) | Aerobic enrichment media microbial communities from Eden Landing Ponds, California, USA - A23 P3 (3) (SPAdes) | ecosystem: Environmental > Aquatic > Marine > Unclassified | place...
GTGCGGCGCGCTACCCCGCCGTAAGACCGTGTTCCGGAACCGCAGCGACGCCGGCGAGCAACTCGGGGAGCGACTCCGTGAGGCGGATGTAGCTGTCGACCTCGTGGTGGCCATTCCGCGGGGCGGCCTCCCCGTTGCCCGCCCGGTGGCCGACGCGCTCGGAGTGCCGCTCGATATCGCCGTCGCGAAGAAGATGGGCGCGCCCGAGAACCCGGAGTACGCCATCGGCGCCGCCGCGAGCGACGGGAGCGTCTACCGGAACGAGGACGCCATCGAGCGACTGAGCGTCCCGGAGTCCTACATCGAGACGGAGCGCGAACGGGCCGCCGAGACGGCCCGGGAGAAGGAACGGACGTACCGGACGGAAAGCCACGACGTCGAGGGGAAACGGGTGGTCGTGGTCGACGACGGCGTCGCGACGGGCGCGACGATGACGGCCTGCGTGCGGATGTTGCGCGCGAAGGGCGCTACCACAGTCGTCGTCGCCGTCCCCGTCGGCGCGTCGGGGTCGCTGGACGACTTGGCGGGAGAGGCCGACCACGTGATTTCGCTCCGGGAGCCGGCTTCGTTCCGGGCCGTCGGGGAGTTCTACGAGTCGTTCGGGCAGGTCAGCGACGCGGAGGCGATGGCGTATCTCGAACGCGCGTAGGCGATGGGTTAATCCGGGCGGTGTGAGAACCCGGCAGGCATGTCAGAGTCGCTCTCGGGGGAGGGGCCGACAGTGCCGGCGCCCGTTCCGCCCGAGGACGCCGACGCGTGGTACGCGCCGGACGTGCGCGCCCAGCGCGAAACCCACCCCGGCGTCGTCGCCACCGTTCGCGAGGAAGACGGGTTCGCCTACGAGGTCCGGGAGCCGGCGCTCACCGAACGGGAGCGCGTCGAGCGGGCGACTATCGAGGAGCATTTCTCCGATGCGAACCTCCGGCGACCCCGCACGAGGGAGGGGACCCGCGAGCGCGCGGCGACCGGCTTCGAGGGGAAGTACGCGCGGGCGCTCGACCGCCTGCTCTCGGGCTCGGCCGACAGCCGCCGGCGCGTCGGCTACTACGCGATGCGCGACTTGCGCTGTCTGGGCGAGTTGACGCCGCTCGCGCTCGACGAACGGGTCGAAGTCGGTGACACCACCGGCGAGCGCCTGTTCGTCCACACCGAGAACTTCGCGCCGGCCAGAACAACCCTCCGCGCCGACCACGAGTTCTTGGAGCGCTTTCTCGCGGAGCGTCTCGAACGACACACCGTCTCCTTCCGGGAGTTCGATGTTCCGGTCGTCGTCTACCGGGAGCGCCTGCTGGGGACGGACGCCTTCGACACGAAGTACGCCGTCCTCGAACCCGAACTGCTCCCCGGCGACGAGGCGCTCATCGAGGCGTGTAAGGACCGCATCTGGGAGTCGAACGTGGACGCCGTCGTCGAGGACAAGGCCGCCTTCGTCCGGGAGCGCGCCCGGGAGTTCCTCTCGCGACAGCTCACGGCCCGGAACGCGGGGGCGTGGCTCGGCGCGGCCCGCTACCGGGCCCGCTCGGCGCTCGCGGAGTACGGCGTCGGCGTCCCGCCGGTCGACGACCGGTACGCCAGCGAGCGACTCGACGATCTGGTGTACTACGTTCTCCGGGACTTCGTCGGTGACGACAAACTCACCGTGCCGATACGGGACGCGTATCTCGAAGACATCGAGGCCAACCGGGTGGGCGAGCGCGTGAAAGTAGTACCCCGGCGAGCGCTCCACGACGAGCGAATTCCAACCAACCTCGTGTTCGAGGACGAGGGCCGGTTCACGAACCTCGTCACCCAGCTCGCGGCGTCCGACGGGGTGGAACTGAACGCCTCGAACCCCTCCGCGAAGGTGAACCTGAACCCCGAGGGGGTGGCCGAGGACACGACGATACGCTGCGCCGTCGGGCTCTCGGTCATCTCGGAGGACGGCCCCCATGTCTCCATCCGGAAGCAGTCGCCCGAGGCGATGACGCCCGTCGACCTGCTCGAACGGGACGCGCTCCCGAGCGAACTCGTCGCGTTGCTGTGGATGCTGTACGAACACCACGGCGTCGTCCTGTTCTCGGGGCCGACCGGCGCGGGGAAGACCACGCTGATGAACGCGCACATGCCCTTCGTCCGGTACAGCGACCGGCCCATCAGCATCGACGAGGGGAGCAGGGAGGTCAGACTGCCACAGGAGACGGGCGTCTCGCTGACGACCCGGGACCACGAGGACGAGTACAAGCGCGTCACGATGGCCGACCTGATGACCGAGACGAACTACCTGAACCCCGACATCGAGGTCATCGCGGAGATAAACACGCCCGAGTCGTTCGAGACGTTCGGTGAGGTTCTAAACACCGGTCACGGCGTCATCGGCACGACGCACGCCGAAACTGTCCAGACGCTCGTCAACCGCATCGTCGAGCAGGGCCTGCCCCCGTACTTGCTGGAGGAGATAGATTTGGTCGTGTTCCCGCGCCACGTCGAGGGCGAGCGCTACGTCGGTGAGGCCGTCGAGTTGCTCCGGGAGCCCGAGGGTGCGGCCGGCGCGAGCGCGCCGGACGGCGACGGCGGTGCGACCGGCGTAAACACGCCGGACGGCGACAGCCACCTGACCGTCGACGGGCGAATCTCGAAAGGGGAGCACGACATCGGCTGGAACCGGGTGTTCGAGCGCGAACACGGCGGCGGGTGGACGTTCGCCTACGACCACCCGAACCTCGGGGACGGGGAGCGCTCGCTCGGGCATCGCGTGTTCCACCGCCTCGCTGAGCGCACGGACCGTCCCGTCGAGGACGTGGAGGCGGAGTTCCACCGGAAACACCGCTATGTGCGGTACATGAAACAGGAGGAGATGGACGACTTCGACTCGCTCTTTTCCTTCCTCTCCGATTTGCGCAACGACGAGGCCGCGACGGTCGAACGGATGCGGGAGTAGTATCGGCGTTGTCGCGGCGTCGTCGCGCCGAAACGTTACGTCACCGTACAGCCCCCGAGCGCGAGACCGACACTAGCGAGATACGGTCGCCGTCTCACTCGTCTGTGAACGAAATCCCGAGTTCGTCGTTCGATTTTAGTCGGATGGCCACCGTCTCGGCCTCGCCCGCGTCGGCCGACACCTGTCGGTTGACGTTGCGGTCGGGGACGGCCACCGAGACGGTGAGCGCCTCGTCCGGGTCAGCGACCACTCCGAGATAGCGCGACGGCGGCGTGACTCTCTCCGACGCCCGCCCCTCGACGGTGATTTCGTGGTCGACCCGCGTGTCGTCGCCGGCAGTAATCGTCACCTCGGCAGTCACCGACTCCTCGGTTGCGTTCTTGAACCACGCGGAGAGCGGCGTCACGCTCCCCTCCTCGGACGTGAAGTTGATGCGCCGACACTCGCGCTCAGTGTAGCTGACGCCGACCGACTCGACGGTGTGGTCCGGGCGCTCGACTTCGAGTAGCGAGGTGTGCGGCGTGAGGTCCGAGGTCACGATGTACGGCGACGTGAGATAGCCGTAGAGGTGGATGCCGTCGTCGGTCGCCTCGGCGCGCACCCAGCGGTGGTCCCGGGAACTACTCCCGGAACCGGCCTTCACGAACACGAGCAGTGATTCATCGAAATCGACTGATTCCGGGCTGATGGCGTCCCCGACTCCGCCGTCCGACGCGTCGGCGTCGAGGACGCGCTCAAGTTCCGCCTCACTGGTGATGGCCGTCGCGAAGTACGCTGGCGAGAACCAGCTCGGTCCGTCGATTTCGTCCGGATACAGCGCCTCCGTGTCGAGGCCCGTGTCGTCGACACGGGCGAGGGAAAGCGAGGGCGATTCCGCGATGTGCTTGCCGAGGTAGCGTGAGTTCCACGCGTCGGTGTCGCCGCTCGGCTCGATATCGGGTTGAACTTCGATTGGCTGGGGCGGGACGTCGTTGCGGTACCACTCCTCGACGACCCGGTCGTCGCAGTCGATGGTGTCGCCCGAGACATCGGTGTCGGTGTAGCGATTCGTGTCGGTGAGCGTCGGCGTCGCGTCGGCGTTGCTCTCGCCGGGAGCTATACAGCCGGCAACGACGGACGCGAGGGCGAAACCGGCGCCAGCGAGGACCTGTCGGCGGCGCATGTCATCGGGTTTAGAGTATACGGGTGTATGCTTTGGGGCGCGAGAGCGGAAATACGGCCTCCGCTCACGCCGCGTCGCGACCCTCCCGATACCCCTCCACGAACAGGGCCACGACGCCGACGAAAGAGAGCAGACCCAGGACAACGAGCGCGACGCCGCCGGCGTTCCGGAGGGGACTCCCGCCGAAGGCGGCCACACCGGCGGCGAGGAAGACGACGCCGAGAGCGAACAGGAGGACGCCCAGCACGCCGCGATGGAGCGCGCTGAAGAACATGTCAGTGTCGCTCATAATCGCAGTCGTGTCGCCTTCGGGATAAGTGTACGCCAGCGGGTTTCAGCCGTCCTGCTGCTGATACAGGTCGGTTTCGGGTGCCCCGTTGTCCGTGACGGAGACGGCGGCGAAGGAGGTCCGCCCGTCCTCCGCGTACGGCAGCGTGTAGTTTTCCCGGGCGCTTCCGGCCCGCGTCTCGACGATGAGCGCGTACTCGCCGGGGGCATCACGTGTCGTGGCGTTCCACTCTCCACCGGAACTGACGGTGCGCGCGTCGGTGAACACCGTCTCGGACCCGGCGCGGAGCGTGAGATTCACCCACTGGGGGTTGTCACCGTGGTTGTCCACGGTTATCCGGTGGTCGACGGACGGGGCATTCCCCGAAAACGCCCCGTAAACGAATGCGCCGGCGAGGGCGAACAGCGCGAGCGCGACGAACGCGCCGAACAGTTTCACCCGGCGTTCGCGGCCCATAGCCGGTCGTTCGGGGGGAAAGAGGAAAATCTTGGCCGCCCGAACAGTCACTCGGTGGGCACGCGCTCGGCGTCCGCCTCGGGTGCCGAGTCGGATTCCGCGCCCGATTCGGTCTCACCTTCGTTCGTCTCCGATTCGGAGGCGGTCGTCGCCCCCACGTCGTGTTCCACCGCGGGTTCCCACGACAGGTCGCCCGCGTAGCGAAAGGCCTGGTTCTCCCGCGTCGGGTCGATGACGGTCAGGCTCATCCACTCGTTGTCGAAGAAGCGGGTGAGCGTCTCCTCGGCGCGGATTATCCGCTCGACGGCTTCGACGGGGGCCTGAATCACGACGGTCTGCCGGAGCGGCTTGTGGTAGAACTCGCCGTCGTCTGCCTGTATCGACTGTTTGGGGAGGCCGAGCATGATGTCGCCGCCGTTGCCCTGGTACACGCCCATCTTCCCGACGGGGTTGTGCGTCGTCTTCGACCCGGCGCTGTACGCGCCGGTGTCGGTGGCCGAGAAGTAGTACTGGGCGTTTATCATCTGCGTGACGACGAGCGGGCCGCTCATGATGTTCTCCAGGGCCTCGCCGTCGGGGTCGTTGGTGTAGTCGTAGGAGTGGAGGAAGGCGCGCCCGCCCAGGTTCATCTCCGACGTTAGCTCGCGGGGGCCGATGACGAACGCGGCGTTGCCCGAGAGCCCGATTTCCGGGCGTGGCTCCGCCCAGTCGGCGGCGCGGCGCTCCGTCTCCGCGACGCTTTCTTTCTCGTTTCCGCCCATGATGCGCATCCGCTCGGCGGTGGCGCCCTCGCGGGCGGCGGCCAGGTCCGCGCGAATCTCGTCGAGTTCGTCCCCGCGCTCGGCTTCGAGGGCCTCGTCGGTGAACAGCGTCACCTCGTCGGTGGTCGTGTTGTGCTCGGCGGCGACGAAGGCGGTGTCCTCGGGGATGTCGTAGCCGCGCTCGCGGAGCGCCTCGCGCACGTCGGGCTTGTTACAGACGGCGGCGAGCACGCGGGCGTTGGGCAGGCCGGAACTGCCCGCGCAGGCGCCACAGTCGATGGAGGACTTGTAGGGGTTGTTGACGGTTTGGCTGGTGTGGCCGGCGAACACGACCGTCCGCGCGAACGTCTCCCAGCCCATCAACTCGAACGCCGCCTCCGCGACGATGACCTGCTGTTCGAACGTCATCCCGGTGGGGAGCGACTCCTCGACGTCCTCGCTCTCCTGTTGGTCGATTGTCGGCTCCGCGAACTCCGCGACGCGCCCGACGCGGTTGCGAACCCACCGCCCGAGGCGGAACACGCCGCTGGGCGCGAGGGTGCGCGCCGCCATCGGCGGGGCGAACAGGCCGCCGCCGACCTCCACGAACCCGAAGGCGGCTGCCACGTCGTTTTTCAGCGACTTCATCACCTTGCTCCCCAGCGAGTTGAGCTTCGACCACGCGGAGCGGGTCGCGGCCCGGCTCTCCTCGGTGGGGCGCTCCTCGATGCGGTAGACGGGGTCGATGATGACCGGGAAGGAGTTGGTGCGCACGCCGTCGGTGTAGCCGACGTGCTCCATGGGGACGCCGAAGAAGCCGGCGTAGCCGTGCGTCTCGTAGTCGCCCTGTTGCTCGATGTGACGGCGGATTATCTCCGAGCGGGTGTCGATACAGAACACCATCTGTGCGGTGGGCCGCTCGCCATCGTCCGCCTCCGCGCCCTCGGCGCGCGCCTCGATGCCCGACTCGATACCGTCGACGAGGTCCCGGCGATACGTCTCCTCCCACGCGCGGAGCCACAGCGCCTCGATTGGGGGTTCGTCGGGGTGTTCCACCTGGGCCCACCCCTCGGGCGGCGAGATGCGACAGTCGAGGTGCAAGGCGAGGATGAGACGGACGGCGAGGTAGTCCGCGAGCGTGATGGGGTACTGCTCCGCCCACTCGTCGTTGGGCGCGCTCAGGCGCTGTTTGATGCGCCCCGTCCATCCGGGGAGCGCCGTGAGGTGGTACTCGAATATCTCCTCCCAGCGCTCCTCCTCGAAGTGGCTCAGCGCCACCGAGAGCGCCTGCGTCGCCGTCTCCGGGAGGTCCGTGAGCCGCTTCTGGTCGGGTATCTGGGTGTCGTAGGCAGCGAGTTCGCGCCACGCACGATAGAACCCCTGCTCGCGGTTCGGCATCTCCCAGGCCGCCTGCCCCTCGTCGAGGAACGCGGCGAGCCACTTCGCGAGCAACCGGTCGATGAGGGCCTCGTGGTCGTCGGCGCCGGCGGCGTCAGTATCCCCCGTCTCACGGTCGGCTATCCACTCCAGGGTCGTCTCGGGCGACGCCGTGACGCCGTGTTCAGCGAGCGTCGATTTCAGGATGTCCCCGTCGATGTCGCCGTCGGCCCACGCGCGGCGGAACTGCTCCGGTGTGGGGTACCCCCGGCCGCCGAACCGGGCCTCGGCCGCGGCGACGGCCTCGGGGAACGGCTTGTCCTCGAACCCGGCGAGCGGGTTGGCGGCCACGTCATTGTAGAGCGGCCACACGCGTCCGATGCTCTCGGCGGCGTTGTCGATGTGCGCGCGAACGGTTGTGTCGTCAATGGTCATCGTACTCCTCCTTGTTGGTGAGCACCGTCGAGGGTGCCGGCTGTGGTTGGTTCAGGAGCCACACGTAGAGGGCGTTGCTCCGGCGGTGGACGCCGAACTCCAGGGCGGCGTGGCCGGCGACGAACAGCGCGAGCAGCGCCCAGTGAACCGGGGTGAGCGCCATCGGGGCGTGAACCATCGGGAGGGCGCTCATCATCCCCGAGACAGCGTTGTACACGGCGCCGTAGACGGCCATCGCGGGCAGCAACACGAGCGGGACGCCGACGATACGCAGCGTCGGGGAGAGGGCGGTCCGTCCGAGCAGGTCGCGGGTGGCGTGAAGCACCGAGAGAACGATAACGACCGTCAGGAACAGCCCCGTCTCCGGGGCAATGAGGCTCTTCTCCGTGATGGCGGCGAACAGGACGCCGCCGCCGGCCGCCGTGAGAACGGTGAGGACGAACCGGACTGGCGCGGGTATCTCGATGCCCGGCGAGGGTGGGTTGGACGCCGACTGCTGTTCGATGCGGGCGCCGGAGGAGAGGAACATGTACGCCTTGTAGAAGCCGTGGACGATGAGGTGGGTGACGGCCGCGGCGAAAAAGCCGAGGCCGGCCTGGAGTATCATGAATCCCATCTGGGCCACCGTCGAACAGCCGAGCCGCGCCTTAATGTCCGGCTGGACGAGCATCCACGCCTGCGCGAGGAGCGCGCTCGTGCCGCCGGCGACGGCGACAGCGAGCATCAGGCTCGTGTGACCGGCGAACACGGGCGCGAGGCGGGCGAGCAACACGCCGCCCGCGTTGACGAAGCCGGCGTGCATTATCGCGGACGCGGGCGTCGGCGCCGTCATCGAGGAGAGCAGCCAGCCGTGGGCCGGAAACAGCGCGGACTGGATCATCGCGGCGGCGAGTAGGAGTATCGCGGCCACCGCGCCGGCCGTGGGCGTGACGGCGTCGAGGTTCGCGAGGACGCCCGTTATCGTCGCCGTGCCGGTCTGCCCGGCGAGGACGGCGAGCCCGAGCGCGAGGAGGACGCCGCCGGAGACGAAGTACGCCTTCGCGAGCCGGCCGGCGCGGCGGGCCTGTTCCCAGCCGCGCACGTGCCCGATGAGGTCGCCCATCAGCCACCCCATCGCGACCCACGTCACCACGAACAGCGCGACGTGGTTCGCCGCGGTCATCGCCATCACCGCCACGGTGAACCCCGAGAGGCGGAGGAAGAACAGCTCCACGTCCCGGTTGGCCGCGAGGTAGCGGCGGGAGTAGCTGTGGACGATGCCGCTGAAGAAGGCCACCGTCACCCACATCACGAACGTCAACCCGTCGACGTGCAGGGCTCGACCCACCGTCCAGCCGTCGCCGGTCAGCGCGAATCGGCCGGCGGCGAGGAGACTGAGGAGGAAGGTCAGCCACACTGCGCGCGTGAGAAGCGCCGGGAGGCGAGTGGTGTTCCGGCGCGAACGGGTTGACTCGAGTGCTGACATCGCTTCAATGAACATGTGCGGCATCCCGTGGATAAACTTTCCGTATTACCAAGACCAGGCGAGAAAGATTCCTTAAATTTGTATTAATACGCGATGATAGAACACACACGATCCTCTATGGGCACTTCATCCTGTACGTTTATACACGCAATTCCGTGACAAAGTTACGTCGTGGCGGTCGGCGGTGTGCCGACCGGAACGCGCGTTTGAGAGAGTGTGACGCCCCCTCAGTCGTCCTCGGCGGAGACGGGGCTGCCGCCGACGTTGACCGAGACGTTGTCCTCCATGCTCCAGTCCCACGTGTGCCCGTAGGACTTCGAGATGTACCAGTACGCCGCGCCCATGAAGATGACGCCGCTGGCGACGTTGCCCGCGGTGACGACCGCGAGGTTGTACGCCATGCCGCCCCACGACACCGCCGCGGCGGAGTGGGGGAGCACGTTGGCGAGGAACAGGATGCTCATGTTCGCGACGCTGTGCTCGTAGCCCGACCCGATGAACGCCAGCAGGCACCACCAGATCATGATGAGCTTCGCGACCGGGTTCTCGAGCTGGAAGTTGCTCCAGACGGCGAGACACACCAGCCAGTTACACAGCATCGCGCGCAGGAACAGCGGGACGAGGTCCCGACCCATCTTCGCGGCGCCGACGGTCTCCAGCAGCGCCGGATTCCCGAACACGCCGGCCTGCCAGACGAGCGCGCCGACGAGTACCGAGCCGAGGAAGTTGCCGACCCACGACCACGTGAACACGCGCAACACGCCCGACGCGCCGACCCGCCCGGAGAGCGCGCCGACGGTCATTATCATGTTGTTCCCCGTGAACAGCTCCGAGCCCGCGATGATGACGAGGCTGAGCGCCCCGCCGAAGACGGCGGCCATGACGAACCCGCGCATCGGCTCGAACACCGTATTGTACATCGCCGTGCCGAAGAGGAACGTCATCGCGACGATGAGCCCCAGGTACGCGCCCGCCATCCCGGAGTGAACCAGGTACGCGCTGATGCTCTCCTGTATCAACTCGATCTGGGCCGCCGCCGCGCCCGAAATGTCCTCGATAGTATCGTCGTACATGTTATGCGCACCTCGTTACTGGACGAATATCGCATTTATGGCCAAAAATATCCGAGTGTTTTTCGTTTGTTCGCGAAACGCTGTTTGACCCCATCATTTGAACTCGGTTTTCACCAACGAAGAGCAATATATAACTCTGTTCATTAGGGAGGGACCCGTCCCCTTGAATCACATTAGGAGTATTAGGGGAATGAACCGCTTCAACACCCGGATTCCGCGACGCCTTGTTCCTCTCTGTCACATTTCAATCCGCCCAAATCGCCGCGAGACAGCCTGAAACCGGAGTTCGGAAGGACACCTATGCCAAGTTGGAAAATACAATCCACCTCGAATTCAATTTTTATCCCAATATACACCCTAATATAGACAGATATTGAAAACAATCACATACAAAATTAGGAATACACTTTAATAATACACTTCCGACACCGCAGATGGGAAGCACATTCCCGGACCACACTCAATGACGATATCCCGCGACGAAATGTACGACAAGGAGGAAACGCGCAAAAAGATTCTCGAAGCCAAGGAAGCCAAGGGGCTGTCGTTCTCCGACATCGAGAACGAGATGGGCGTCGACAAGACGTTCATCGCCTCGGCGGTGTACGACGCCGCGAGCATGGAGGAGGACACCGCGACGGAGCTGGCGGACGTCCTCGACCTCGGGGAGGACGTCGTCGAAGCGCTCCAGGCGCCCCCGATGAAGGGGAGCGAGGACCCCTCGATTCCGTCCGACCCCTGCCTCTACCGCCTCTACGAGGTCCCGCAGGTGTACGGTCCGGCGATCAAGGCACTCATCCACGAGGAGTTCGGGGACGGCATCATGAGCGCCATCGACTTCGAGGTCAGCGTCGACAACGTCGAAGGCGACGACGGCGCCGAGCACGTCCAGATAACGTACGACGGGAAGTTCCTGCCGTACAAGCGCTGGGAGTAGACGCGCGACCCGCGGTCAGCATCCCTCTCCATTCCACTCCGTTCTCGGCGTTCAAGCTTGTGGCAGAATCTGACGAATCGGGGGTTAGTTTTCCCCTGACCCGACGTTCCGATAGTTATATTCCGCTTCGGAAGCCAACCCAGATACGATGCCAACCGTCGAATACCTGAACTACGAAGTGCTGGACGACCACGGCTGGGACCTAGATGATGAGAACCTCTTCGAGGAGGCTGCGGATGCGGGCCTCGACGCCGAAGACTACGGCACCCTCGACGTTGCCGAGGGCGAGTACATCCTCGAATCCGCCGAGGCCCAAGGGTATGATTGGCCCTTCTCCTGTAGAGCGGGGGCGTGTGCGAACTGCGCGGCCATCGTGAAGGAGGGCGACATCGACATGGACATGCAACAAATCCTCTCCCAGGAGGAGGTCGACGAGAAGAACGTCCGACTCACCTGTATCGGCTCCCCCGCCGCCGATGAGGTGAAGATCGTCTACAACGCCAAACACCTCGACTACCTCCAGAACCGCGTTATCTGATGGAGTAGCGGCCGTTCGTTGACATCCGAGGGACGGCGGCCCTACCGAGCGCGCGTGCGCCGGTACCGTTCGCCGTGATAGCCGAACCCGCCGGCACCGGGACGCACCTTTATACGGACGTTTTTCGAAGACAGCGTATGCGCAGGGGACTCGCGACGCTGTTCACCCTCGGACTACTGTTCTCGTTTCTGCTCGCCGTCGTCGTCGGGCTGATGCTCGCCGTCGGGTTCGTCAGCCTCCCGCTGGCGGTCCTGCTCGTCGTGCTCATCAACGCCGTGATGCTGTTCGGGGGTCCGTGGCTCAACGACCGGTTGTACGACTGGCTCTACGGCGTCGAGTGGGTCGACCCCGAAACCGTTCGGGAGCGCTCGCCGGCGTCGATGGACGTGATAGACGAAGTGACCGAGGAGTACGACTACGCGACGCCGAAACTCGGCATCATCCCCGACCGGAACCCGACCGCGTTCACGTACGGGTCGGGCCGGTACAACGCCCGCATCGTCGTCACCGAGGGCTGTTTCGAGTATCTGGACGACGACGAACTCGCCAGCGTCGTCGCGCACGAACTCGGGCACATCACGAGCAGGGACTTCATCACGATGACGCTGGCGAACACCATCGTCCAGATACTCTATCTCGTCGCCGTGAACGCGATGCGGGTCGCCGGGAGCGCGGGCAGGTCCTCCTCGAATCGCGGGAACCCGGCGCAGGCGCTCGCCGCCGTGGGCGCCGTTGCCTACGTGTTGTGGTACGTCAGCGAGTACGCCGTCCTCTATCTGAGCCGCGTTCGCGAGTACGCCGCCGACGCCTTCGGCGCGTCGTACACGGACCCCGACGACCTCTCGATGGCGCTCGTGAAAATCGCGCTCGGCCTCGTGGAGAGCGAGGACGACCCGGAGTTGGTGAAGGCGACGCGGAACCTCGGCATCATGGGCGTCGCGGAGAGCAAGGAGAAGGGCGTCGTCTTCCACAACGCGCGGGAGCGCGACGAGATGGACCCGCTGTTACAGGCGCTCCTCTTCGATTTAGTGAACCCGTGGGCCCAACTGTTTGAGCTCAAATCGACGCACCCGCTGACGGGCAAGCGCATTCGGCGCCTCTCGAAAGGGCGGGCGGGGAGTCGCTTCGACTTCGCCGGCATAACGGAACGCTTCCCCGTCGACAGGGGCCGGCTCTATCGGGAGTTCGCGCGCGACGTCGCCGTGCTCTCGCTGCCCGCCCTGCTCGCCGTCGGCTACCCCGTCGCGTACCTCGGGGCCGTCGTGTTCGAAGCCGTCGCGTTCTCCTGGTTCGCGCTCGCTGGCGGGTGGCTCGTCGCCGTGGGCATCGCGATGCTCGTCGGCGCGGCGTACCGGTACCCGCGGGGCGACGCCGAGGATACGACAGTGCTCGAACTCCTGACCGACGTGTACGCTTCGCCCGTGGACGGCGACCGGGTGAAACTCACCGGCGAACTCATCGGACGGGGGACCGCCGGCTACCGCTTCTCGGAGGACCTGATGTTCAGAGACGAGACGGGGCTGATGTACCTCAACTACGACAGTTGGCTCCCGTTGCTCGGTGACTTCCTGTTCTCCGTCCGGCAGGTGCCGGGGCTCATCGGTGACCCGGTCACCGTCGAGGGGTGGTTCTTCCGCTCGACGACGCCGTGGATGGGGCTGCGCCGACTCGACACCGACGAGAAGAGTATAAAAGGGTTCGTCCACCTCGGAAGCTATCTCGGCGCCGGGTTCACGATACTGCTGGGCGCTCTCGTGCTCGGGGTCGGGGTCGTGTTGTAGGCTCTTTTTACTACCCGTTCTCACCCCTGAACGACGAGGACGACGCCGGCGACGACGACGGCCGCCGCGCCGAGCAGGCGTCCGGTGACGCGCTCCTCGCGTTGGACGAACAACAGCGCGCCGACGACGACGAACAGCGTGCTGAGGCTCAACACGGGCGTGACGACGGCGACGGGCGCGCGGGCGAGCGCGGCGTAGTACGCCAGCAGATAGCCGGTGTTGGCGACGCTCGCGACGACCACCCAGCGGTTCGGGAGGCGAATGCCGACCCGTCCCGTCCGGACTGTACGCCACGCGAGATACAGTCCGAACCCCGCGGCCGCGGCGGCGACGCGCACCGTGACCCCAAGGAGTGAGGAGACGCCCGTCGAGAGGCCGATTTTCGTGAACACCGGGTCGACGCCGAGCAGCAGCGCCGCGGTCAGCGGGAACGCGAGCGCAACGCCGAGCGCCCGGCCCGTCGGCGCGTTCGGGTTCGCCCGCGCTTCGAGGGTGACGGCGGCGCCGCCGAGCACGAGCAACACCACGCCGGCGAGCAGGGTCGGCGTCGCGCGCTCCCCGAGCACGAGGATGGCCGTGCCGACGGCGAACAGCGGGAACAGCGCCTTCAGCGGTTCGGTGCGACTCGCCCCCAGACGGGCGATGCCGACGAAGTAGCAGTAGCGCGCCGCGAGCGACCCCAGCAGGCCGGCCACGACGAACGCGCCGAGGGCTCTCGCTGAGATGGCGTACGCCGGGTACGCGACGACGGCGGTCACCGGGACGAGCACCAGGAGGTTGAGCGCGAACATCGCCGCGATGACCTCCGGGACGGTTCGGGTCTCGGTTCCGAGTCGAACCGCGAGACTCTGGACCGCGAGTCCGGCGGCCGCCAGCACGGCGAGGGAGACGCCGAGGAGCGTGGCGCTCACCATCACGGACGCGCCGGGCGTCGGTCAGTCAGCAGTTCGGGTCCGAAAAATCCACGACGGGGCAGTCGCGGCGTCACACCTGGTGAAACGGCGTGTGGGCGATGCGCTCCCTGAGCGACCCGAGGTCGATGTCCGCGCCCGCCGAGACGGCAGTACCGACGACGGCCTCCACCTCGGAGCGGGTGATTTTCACGTCCTCGGGCGTGAGCGCGACGGCGGGGCGCGCTTCGAGTTCCCGGAGCGTGCCGACGGCGAGGAGGAAGGGAATCGACCACGCGGCGACCCGGTTGCCGTCGTGTTCGGGGAGCGTGTCGAGATACGCCTGCGCGTCGTCGAGGTAGCCCCGCGCCGTCTCCGCCGTCTCGCGGACGACGGCGGCCGTGCCCTCGCGGTGGTCGGGTTCGAGGAGTTCCTCCTGGGGCACCCCTTGTTCGTCAAGGCGGTCGGCGGGGAGGTAGACGTTGTTCTCCTCGCGGAAGTCGTCGTGGACGTCCTTGGCGATGTTGACGTGCTGGAGGAGTTGGCCGAAGGACTCGCTGTTCGCGCGCAACGTTTCCTCCGTGTCGTCGTCCACGTCCGCCCGGCAGACGAGATTCGTGATGAGTTCACCGACGGTGCCCGCGGCGTAGTGGCAGTAGCGCTCCAGTTCCGTCGACGTGCCCAGTCGGAGGCCGCCCTCGTCGGCGTAGCGCTCGACGAATATCTCCATCCCCGAGACGAGTTCGCGGACCGGCCCGCGGACGGCGCGCCGGACGGGTTCCGGCTGGGAGTGGAAGGCGTGGAACACGCGTGGCGTCTCCGCGACGACGGTCCAGTCGGGGCCGGGGTCCTCGGGTATCCACTCGGCCGCGTGCGTGACGAACGCCTCGGAGTCCGCCTCCGAGGACGGGTCGAGGAGGCGCTCGTACTCCGCGAGGAGTTCGGCCTGTGCGTCCGCCGGGATGTGGCCCGCGTCTTCGATGGTGTCCGGAACGCGACAGAGCAGATAGCCGATACAGATGTACGTCGACATCGGGTCGGCCAGCACGTCGATGGTGAGCGCGAACGTTCGCGAGACGTCACGGACCGCGTCGTGGCACCAGTCCACGGGGTCGTCAGTCCGTCGCCCGCCGGAAGCAGAGGCCATCAGTTACCCCTTCTACGGAGGCCGAAGGGAAAAACTACGGGCTATTCCGTTCACCGGGTTGAAAACCGGCCAGAACCGAATGACAAATCGGTTCGTTTTGCGCCGATAAACCACCTTATACACAACTACTGCGTATTAGGATTGTACGTTCATTTTGTAATTTTGTGTATTCTCCCGTAACCATAACGGTAAGCACTATAAGTCCACACGTCGTGGCACTTCCCGTGAGAAGTTCCGCACCCCGAACGGTTCGCGGAGTAAACTAGCCGATTGAACGAGAATACCCCACTATGGTTCACAAAAAGGAAGAATACAAGGACGGGATGTACGGCGACGCCGTGCGGGAAAAGGTCGAGGAGTTCGCGGAGCGCGGCTTCGAGAACATCCCCGAGGAGGAGCGCGAGAAGTGGTTCTGCCGGTTCAAGTTCTGGGGCGTGTTCCACCACCGCTCCGGCCAGGAAGGGTACTTCATGATGCGGTTGGCGAACGCGAACGGCCAGCTGACCGCCGAACAGCTGCGCGCCGTCGGTGAGGTGGCCCGCGACTACGCGGGCGGCCCGGCCGAGAACCCCGAGTTCGGGCGCAACTTCATCGACTTCACGACTCGTCAATCCATCCAGATTCACTGGCTGAACCTCCAAGACATCCCCGAAATCTGGGAGAAACTCGAAGGCGTCGGCCTCTCCAGTCGCTCCGCCGGCGGCGACACGATGCGCAACATCGTCGGCTGTCCGGTCGCCGGCAAGGACAAACACGAGTTCGTCGACAGCGCGCCCCTCCTGGCGAAGCTCCAGGAGGACCTGCGCGGCGACGACGACCTCGCGAACATGCCCCGGAAGTTCAATATTTCAGTCACGGGCTGTCGGGAGGGCTGTGCGCAGGACTCCATCAACGGCATCGGCCTCGAACCCGCTGAGAAAGAGATTGAGGGGGAAATCGTACGTGGGTTCAACATCCGCGTCGGCGGCGGTCTCGGCGGCCGCGAACCCCGCGAGGCCCGTCCCCTCGACGTGTTCGTCACGCCCGAGAACGCCTACGACGTGACGCGCGGATTCGTCGAGTTGTACCACGAAAACGGTGGTCGGACGAACAGGAACAAGAACCGGAGCCGGTTCTTCGTCGACGACTGGGGCACGGAGACAATCCGCGAGACGCTCCAGGAGGAGTACGTCGACATCGAGTTGAAGGAAGCGGGCGATGACCTCCGCGAGGAGTACACGTACAACGCCGGCCACCACCACGGCGGCGGCAAGCACGACCACATCGGCGTCCACGAACAGCCCAGCGGGGACTACTACGTCGGCCTCTCCGTCCCCGTGGGACGGCTCACGGCTTCGGAGACCATCGAACTCGCGGACCTCGCCGCGGAGTACGGCTCCGGCGACATGCGGCTCACCCGCCGGCAGAACCCGCTCATCATGGACGTGCCCGAGGGGGAACTCGACGGCCTGCTCGGGGAGTCGCTCCTTGACACGCACGCGCCCGAGCCCAACCCGTTCCAGCGGGGGAGCATGGCGTGTACGGGCACGGAGTTCTGCTCGCTCGCGCTCACCGAGACGAAGGCCCGGCTGACGCGCACGATTCGCTGGCTCCGCGACAACGTCGACCTCCCCGACGACGTGAGCGAAATCAAGATTCACTACTCGGGCTGTACCGCCGACTGCGGGCAGGCGATGACCGCGGACATCGGCCTCCAGGGGATGCGCGCCCGGAAGAACGGCGAGATGGTGGAGGCCGTCGACGTGGGCGTCGGCGGCGGCATCGGGGAGAATCCCTCCTTTATTGAGTGGGTCCACCAGCGCGTGCCCGCCGACGAACTGCCGGGGATGCTCAAACAGCTCCTCGAAGCGTTCGCCGCCCACCGCGAGGCGGGCCAGACGTTCCGCGAGTGGGTCGAGGCCACCGGCGAGGAGGCCATCGTGGACCTCACCGACCCCGAGGAGGTCGAGGGGTACGAGGACCCCTGTCTCACGGACGGCAAACAGGCGTGGTACCCCTTCGCGGCGGAGGAAAGCGAGGGCGCCGCCGCCGCGAGCGCCGACGACTGAATGCGGCGACGCCTGCTGGACGTGACGGCGTACACGACGTTCGACTTCGTGGACGCCGAGCTGCGCGGCGCGGACTGGACCGACGCGGGCGCGGCCGTCGTCGACGTGACGACGCCCGACGCGGGCGACGAGGTACACCTCGACGTGGAGATGGACCCCGAAGCGTGCGAACACGTCGAACCCCACGCCGAGCGAATTAAACTAGATCCGACGGAAGCACGCGGGTTAGCGGCGGCGCTGGAGAAACACGCGGGCGCCGTCGAGGACGGGAGCGCGGCGGGGAGTCGGCGGCGAGGATAATCGGAACGGTTGGGGACTGAACGCTCAGCGATACGTTTCGACAGTGAGGTTGTCCACCGCATCGAAGTCGTCGTCGGCCGTGAGGAGGGGGACGCCGAGCGAGCGTGCGGTCGCAGCGATGTAGATGTCGCTTCTGTTTATCATCCCGCCCCGTTCGCGGAGTTCGGCGTAGAGCGACGCGGCTTCACTCGCAATCTCGTTCGAGAACGGGACCGCCGTCACCCACGCGTATTTCGACATCGCCCCTTCCCGCGTCATCCCTTGGGTAACCATCAAGCCACGGTACACTTCCGAGAGGACGATAGTGGATGCGCCGACCTCCTCATCGTGAGTGGATAGATACGAGACTGCGGTATCGTGCCCCTTTGCGTAGTCGACGAGAAAGGAGGTGTCGACGAGTTTCACGTCGAACCCCCGGTGAGCTGGTCGTCGGTCTCGTCGCCGCGCTCCCGGAGCGATTCGTCAAGGTCATCGAGACCCTCCTCGACTTCGGCCTCGAACGCGTCAGCCTCGCTCTCCGTGAGAAAGCCGACGTTCGTCCGCCAGTCGGCGTCCACGTCGTGGAGGAGCCGATCGAGCGTGTCGCTGAAACTCTCGTCGCCCCGTTTGTGGGCCTTGAGGCGTTCGTACACCTCCTCCCGGATGCCGATGTTCTTCGAGGACATGGTTTGTGTATGTGTTTGTGTACACAATAGTTTTCCGCCAGGCCACGGGCGGCCGGAGCGTCACTCGGTGGCCGTCGGCGGCGCGGCGTCCGCCAGTTCGACGGCGCGCGTGTGCTGGGTGAGCCACTCGGTCACGTCCTCGGGAATGTCCATGGGACGCTCGGTCGCTTCGAGGTCGGGGTAGCCGCCGACCTCCTCCTGGGTGTCGATGAACGCGCCCTCCCTGTTTCGCGCGTTCTCGACGACGCGTGCGTCGTGGTGCGTGCGCTCGGCGGGGCGCGCGCCGGCGTTCTCCAGGACGTGTTCTTCGGTCCGACTCGACGATATGGCCTCCAGACCGTCGGGCCAGACGGTCTTCCGAGTGATTTCCTCGACGCCGCCGAGGAACGGGCCGTTCGTCGTCGTAACGTTGTCTTCGAGGTATGCGTCCCCGGCCCGTCTGATGACCGGGTTATCCGGGTGGACGGCGTTCGTGTACGCGTTGCCGACGAAGGCGGCCTCCGTCGTGTCCAGCATCAGCGCACCCTCCGTCTCCCAGTGGGTGATGAGGTTGTTGACGAGGGCGTTCGTGGTGTCGTACTTCATCAGCGGGTTGCGCTGGACGTTGCTGTAGTAGAGATTCCCGATGAGCGAGACGTTCTGTGCGCCGTCACCGACCAGCGTGCCGGCCGAGTGGCCGCCCTCGTGGTGGGTCGACTCGTCGAGGCCCTCCGCGACGATACAGTTCACGAGCGTCGTGTTCTCGGTGTTGTACCCCACGCTCAGCGTCTCGTCGACGCCCCACGTCGCGGAGACGTGGTCGAAGATAATATCAGCAGTTCCGTCGTCGGAGTGGGCGCTGTCCGGCTCCCAGCCGGTCGTCCGGCCCGCGTCGCCCGACCGCACCCGGATGTGCTGGACGACGGACTCGTCGCCGCCGACGTAGAGGCCGCCCCTGATGAGCGTGATGCCCGGGTCAGGCGCCGTCTGGCCCGCTATCCAGCACGGGTCGCCCTCCGGTTTCAGGTGGTCGCCCGCCAGGTCGATGACGCCGCCCACCTCGAACACGACGATACAGGGCCCTTGCGACGTTGCCCACCGGAGCGACCCCTCGCCGCTGGCATCGAGGTTCGTCACGACGGCGACCGACACGTCGCCGTCAAGCCACGACGGCGCGGCGAACCCGTCCGTCGGCGCGAACTCGGAGCCCGGGGAGGTGTCGAGGACGCTCCCCGAGACGGTTCGTTCGAGCACGCGGGGGTTCGTCTCGGACTCCTGTGTCGTCTCCTCCGTGGTTTCCTCGGTCGTCTCTTCGGTTGTTTCTTCAGTCGTTTCCTCGATGGTCTCCTCGGTTGTCGCCTCCGTCGTCGCAGTCGTCGCCTCTGTCGTCCCCAAGAGAGTCGTTTGTCGTTCGGTCGTCTCGGTGGGCGTGGGCGTCGAAGAGTCGTCGCTACAGCCGGCGAGACTCCCGACGAGACCGGTGCCCGCGAGCGCGAGCAGTCGCCGCCGGGAGAGTGGCCGCCCGTCCGCGTCGTCGTTCATGTGTTCAGGTAGCACGGCGGGGGGCGTAAAGTTCGGTCGGCTGAGGTGGGGAGAAGGGTCTCGCCGGGACGACGTGGTACGACTCAGGATTCAGTCCGCGTATCCGTCGTCTCCACCCGAAACCCGCCGCCACAGTTTCCACAGGCGTACTCCTCGGGGTGGGTAACGAGTTTCGAGCGCCGGTAGCGAGGAATTCGCGTGGGACACCCAGTACAGACGACCCACCACGACGGTTCCGCGAAGCGTTCGCAGTGCCGCGGTGCGTGGAGTTCCTCGGCCAGCGCGTGAAACTGCTCGCCGTGGCCTCCATCATCCATTTCGTTGAGCAGGTGGACGTGTATCAACTCGTGGCGAACGATGGCCGCCATCGAGGACCACCCCTTCGTCTCGAAGTACTGCCGGGTCAGGCTGACCGTCTCCGGACTCCCCTCTCTGTGTTTCACGGCGCCCGCGCGGCGCTTCGCCCGCGTGCTCACCGCCCACGAGAGCGCGCTGACGGAGACTGACAACCCGAAGCGCGCCACGATTTCGCGGGCGTACAGTTTCGCGGCGGCGAGGAACTGCTCGTCCGACGCGGCCTCATCAACCGCGTACCGGCTCTCGATAGCGTGAAGTCGGTCGGAACGGGTGGCCTCACGCATCGCTGTGCGTTGGGGCGCTGTCTCCAATAGTTGTGCTCGGTGTCGTCCGCCGTCGCATACCTTCCCCTCATCCCCGTGAAACCTGAATTCGGGGGGTTGGGTTCGTACTCCGGGCTGGGTATTGAATCGGTTCGGACTGTTTGATATATCTATTCTCAGTTTATTCGGAGTATTCGAACTGAACCACCCCGGGTGCCCCACTTCCCGACCCCTACTTTCTTTTCGACCCCGGTGAAAGCGGCTGAGAGTGAGCGGGTCCCAGGAGGGAGCAGGTGAGCAAGCGTGAACGCGGGGCGCCTGAACGCCGTCGACAGAGCGCTCTATGCGTTGTACTCGCGGCGCGCCGACGACGCGCGCCACGACGACGACCGGCGAAGGTATCGTGGGACGACGGTGACGCTGCCATTCGAGGTGTATCTCGCGCGGGTGTACGGCCTCTCGTGGCTCGCCGGCATCCTGATGGCCTGTCTGGTCGTCGCGGGCGCACTCGTCGCGCCTGAGCGGGGCGTCGTGGCGGCGCGCGCGCTGCCGCTTCCGGTCGCCTCGGTACCGGTGTGGACCGCCGCGCTTGCGCTCCTCGCCGGCGGAATCGGGAAACGAACGACGGTGTGGCTCGGCGGGACGTATCTCGGCCTCGCGGCGAAGTCCCGGCGCACCGACATCGAGCGCACGCTCCCCGGTGCGGTCAGATACCTCCGCGCGCTGGCGACCGGGAGCGCCGGCGAGCGCGCGATGCTCCAGCAGGTGGCCGAACAGGAGGGCGCGTACGGCGAGACGGCGGTGGCCTGCCGGAGCGTGGTGAACAAGACGGCGCTCACGGGGAGTTTCGACACGGCCGTCAGACTCGTCGCGCGCGATACCCCCTCACAGGAGGTGCTGGCGCCCTTCCTGTTGAAGTTCCGGGAGTACGCCGCACAGGGGAGCGACGCCGTCGAGGACTACCTCAGGCTCGAAGGGCGAATGCTGAGCCGCCGCCAGGAGCGCGCCAGGGAGCGCGCGGAGGGGTTTCTCGAACTGCTCGCGGAGCTGTTCATCGTCCTCCTCGTGTTGCCCACGCTGTTGGTCATCGTGCTCACGGTGCTGTCGGTGCTGACGCCCGCACTCGCGCAACCGGTGTCGACGCCGCTGGGCGAGACGACGCCACGCGTGCTGTTGGTGTACGGGAGCGTCGCCTACGTGCTGGTGGTCGGCGCGGTGGCGGCGTGGCTCGTCGCGGAGCTCCGCCCGCCGAACGTGGGTGCCGTGGTCCACGAACCCAGCGGCGGGTGGCGCTCGATTACCAACGCAACGCGAAACCCCGCGGACGCCGCCATCGTGCTCGCGCTCCCCGCCTGCGCGCTCGCCGTCGGACTGTTCGTCTCGGGTGTCGACCCGGCGAACGCGGCGCTCGCGGGGTACGTCGCCTTCGGCCTCCCCGTCGGCGCCGTGGAACTCGGACGCGCCCAGCGCGACGACGCGAAGGACCGCGAGATGAAGGACTTCGTCCACGCCGTGGCCGGACACGTCTCGCTGGGACGGCCGTTCCCGGAGGCCGTCGAACGCGTCGCCCGCGAAGTCGATCTGGGCGCGCTCGACGACGACGTGACGAATCTCGCCTTCAACCTCGGGCTCACGTCGCGGGGCGAGGACGTGCGCACGGAGGCGCTGGAGACGTTCGTCGCGGACGTTGGAACGCCGCTGGCCGAACAGACCGTCGGCCTCGTCACCGGTGCGCTCGACGCTGGCTCCGACCCGGAAACAGTGTTCGACACGCTCCAGGCCGAAATCGGGCGGCTGTACCACGAGCGCAAGGCGCTCCGGTCGAGCCTGCTGGTGTACGTCGCGGTTGGCTGGACGACGGGCGTGCTCATCGTCGGCGTGATGGTGGCCGTGAACACCCAGGTTCTAGGCAGTTTCGAACGGCTCGGCGCCGTCACGCAGTCGATGGGCGGGTTCGTGTTGGACCCGAACGCCATCCAACCGGAACGGGACCGATATCGCTTCTATCTGGTGACACAGGCGACGATGCTGGCGTGTGGCTGGTTCGCCGGCTACGCCTCGCGGGGGCGCTTCGAGGCGCTGTTCCACTCGGCGGCGCTCGTCGCCATCGCCGCCGTCGCGTTCGTGGCGACGGGGGCGCTATGAGGGGGGAGCGCGCGCAGTCCCACGTCGTCGGCGTCGTCCTCCTGCTCGGGTTGACCGCGGTGTCGATGGGGGCGCTCGCGGCGGGCGCGGGCGTCGTCCTCGATTCGAGCGCCGACAGCGCCGACGCCGCCCGGGCGGCGGACGCGCTCGCGGGCATCGACCCGACGGCCGAGCGCCAGCGGGTCACCGTCGACCTCGTGGACGCCCGACTCCACACCGTCGAGCGCCAACTCAGAGTTGGCACCGGGGAGCGGTGGATGGGGATAGTAGATGTGAACGCGCTGGCGTACGACGGGAGCGGCGACGCCGGCGCGCGTTTCCTGGCGGGTGCGGTCCAGCGGGGCGATCGGGGATTCGAGCGCGGACCGGCCGTCGGCACCGCCGTCGACGGCGAGCATATCTCCATGTCCGTCGCGGCGCTCGACGGCGAGGTGGACCGCGAAGCCCGCTCCGGGGAGGTACAGTTCATGCTCACGGCGACCCACGAGCGGCGGAGCTATCGCGCGGACACCGTCGCCGTGGAGACGGCCCACACCGGTCCGTGGGAACTCGCGTTCGAGCGAGCGGGGGCGAGCGTCTCGGTGCGGGACATCGACCGTGATGGCGTGCCGAGCGTCGTCGCCACCTTCGGGGCGGCCGAACGGCTGTCGCTCTCCGTTCACCGACACCGGATAGCGACGGCGTGAGGCGACGACGGGGTTTTGTACCGTCCGCGAGAGCCACGGGTGTGAACGAGCGCGCCGTGACGCCCGTCGTCGGGAAACTGCTGGCGGCGGGGCTCGTCATCGTGTTCGTGGGCGTGGTGCTCGCCGGCCTCCAGACCGGTGCCGTTCCCGGATTCCGGGCCGCTGCCGCGGACGAACTCGGTGACCGAAGCCTCGCCGCGAGCGCCGACGCCATCGAGGATACGGCGCGGGCGGACGCGGCGGGCGTCGTCGAACTCCGTCCCGAACTCCCGGCGCGCATCGCGGGCGAGCGCTACGCCCTGCGTGGGGCGGGCGACGAACTCGTGCTCGAACATCCCTCCCCTGCGGTCGGCGGCCGCGTTCCCCTCGCGCTCCCGGCGAACGCGACGGTGACGGGCGAGTGGCCGAGCGACGAACCCCACGCAGTCTCGCTCGAAAATGGTACCGTCGAACTTCGCACTGATTAGGGAGACGCTTGCCGGCCCGCGAAGCCATTTGAGGCGGGAAACACATTCCCGGGTATGGTCGCAAACGAGGCGGACACGTTCGACATCGGCGGCGAACTGACGGTGAAGCGACTCGGGTTCGGCGCGATGCGCCTCACAGGGGAGAACATTATTGGTCGTCCCGAAGATGAGCAGGAGGCCAAGCAGGTGCTCCACGAGGCGGTGAGCGCGGGCGTGAACCTCATCGACACGGCGGACTCCTACGGGCCGGGCGTGAGCGAACGCCTCATCGGGGAGGCGCTCGCGCCGTATTCCGAGGACCTCGTGGTCGCTACGAAGGGTGGACTACTCCGCAACGACGACGGCGACTGGCTCCGCCGGGGCGACCCGGACCACCTGCGCAACGCCGTGCTCTGCTCGCTCGACAGGCTCGGTACGGATACTATCGACCTGTATCAGTTCCATCGACCGGACCCGGACGTCGACTTCGAGGAGTCGGTTCAGACGCTCGCGGAGCTGAAAGACGCGGGGCACGTCAATCACGTCGGGCTCTCGAACGTCACCGTCGAACAGCTCGAAACGGCACAGGAAATCGTCGATATAGCGACGGTCCAGAACCGGTACAACGTCGGTAACCGCGACGACGAGGACGTGCTGAAGGCGTGCGAGGAACACAACGTCGGCTTCATCCCGTGGCGGCCGATTGGCTGGGACGGCAAAGAGGAAGAAATCGACGCCGTCGCGGAGAGCCACGACGCCACGCGCGAGCAGGTGGCGCTGGCGTGGCTCCTCGAACACTCCGAGGTGATGCTCCCGATTCCGGGCACGTCGAGCGTCGAGCATCTCCGGGAGAACGTCGCCGCCAGCAGCATCGAGTTGAGCGCAGCGCAGTACGGGACACTGACAGAGTAGGGGCACCGAAAAGTACATTCAACACTCCGGTCTGACCATACGTGTGCGCGGAATTGTAAATGAGCGTGTACTTCTGGCGCTCGTCGTCGCCGGTATGGTCCTTATCAGCGGGTGTGCGACCGGGGGCCAGTCCCCACCATCGGTGACCACTACGTCGCCGGGGGCGGACACGACGACGCAGACCCAAGCGAGCGGAGCGGATGCTGAAACGACCACTACGACAGCGGACCGCGCAAGCGATTCCGACACGACGACGGAAGACCGGGCAGCGATATCCGATGCCGGCGCGGTGACGGACCAGTACGCATTCTCGGAGGGGGAAACCTACACGTACGGACTCGTCAGCCAAGACCGGCAGTTCGTCTGGAAGGTGGCTGGCGTCTCCGGTAGCGACGTGACTGTCGAAATACGAGCCGATGGCACCGACGGCGAGACGGTGTCGGTGACGCACAACGGGACACAGACGGCGTCGGAGAACACACTGTTCACAAATACGAGCACCACGATGCCGGTGTTCGGTACGCTTCACAACGCGGCCACGATAACACAGGGCCAGTCCCTCACGGCCGGTAGTTCGTGGAGCGTCACGCGGGATTCGCTCCCACGGCTATTCGGCTTCGACTGGGAGAGCGCGTCCGTCGAAGTGACCGGCACCGGGAGTTACGCCGGCGTCACGTACCACAACATCACGATTACGCCGGAGAGCCGTCCCAGTACCAGCGCCACCTTCGGGGTTAACCAGCACTACCCCTTCGCCCTCGGTTGGTCAAGCACCGGAACCGCGACGGGAATCGACACCGGCGTTCTGGTTCTCCGATCCGCTGACCGGGGAGCCAACGCCGAGTAGGCCGCTCAGTACGTCCGCACACTCGCTGACCCGACGTCGATGCGGACGAGCGTGTTGTCGGCCCAGTCGTCCTCGTCGGCGCCATACTTGCGGTTTATCGCCCGATTGGCTTCTCGAAAGATAGCTTCGTCCTCGATGATAGTCGCCGTCCCGTGGAGCGTGACCGTCCACTCGGGCACGCCGCGCTCGGCGTTCTGGACCGACAGCGCGACGCGGGGGTTGGCGCGGATATCGGCCAGTTTTCTGCCCGACGTGACGACTTCGACGATGCCGTCCTCGTAGCGATACCACACCGGCGCGACGTGTGGGCGGTCGTCCTGACTCGTCGCGAGATGCGCGGTGCGGGGTTCGGACGTGAGCTTTGCCGCCACGTCGGGACCGATGTCGGCCATAGAGAACAGAGACGGCGCGGGCCCCAAGAAAGTTAATTGGGGCTGTGCGCTGGCGAGACAGGGAAAGGGAAGAACGGCCAACGGCGGGCGCTCCGTACCCTCACGTAGGTACTCGACCCGTTTTATATCCTTCTCCGGTCCCGGCGCCTGAGATTGTCCGTCGGTTTATACAGTGCGTCCGGGCCACACTCCACATGTAGAGGGACAATGTCAACACAAACTGCCACCCAACTCGGGAACGACCTCGAGCTCGGGCTCGACGAGCCGCTGACGGCGTACTGGCTGGCGATTATTCGGGTCGTGACCGGCTGGTGGTTCTTCCACGCGGGCGCCACCAAGCTCATCGAGAGCGGGCTGAGCTACACGTACGGCACCACGTTCCTCCGCTCGATGGAGGGGACGGTGCTGGGTCCCGTCCCGGCGCTGATGGCGAACCACCTCGCGTGGCTCATCGAGCCCGGCGTCCCGCTGTTCGAGACGCTCATCGGGCTCGGGCTGATATTCGGGGCCCTGACGCGCCTCGCCGCCGTGGGCGGTATCGTGTTCATGACCCTCTTCTGGGTCGGGAACGCCGCCTTCGGTCACGGGCTCGTCACCAGCGAGCTGCTGGGGCTGATGCTGTTCGCGACGGTCATCGTCGTCGGCGCCGGGCGCCACTACGGCGTCGACGGCTACCTCGAATCGCGGGGCCTCGTGGACGAACACTCGCGGCTGCGGTACCTGATGGGGTGAACGAGAATGGAGAACACACTCGACAAGGCGGCGATGGCACTGAGCGGCGGACTGATGCTGGCGGGGGTCGTCGTCCTCGGGGTCGTCGAGATCCTCGCCGGAGAGCCCTACGGGGCGGCCCCGGTGACTAACGAGGCCGGGGAGGTCGTCTCGACGCCGGCGGTGCCCCCCGAACTCCGGACCGGCCTCGTCCTCATGGGGCTGGGAGTCCTGCTGGTGTGGGGCCTCTACCGCTACGCGGTGACCCCGACGGCGGCGCGCGACGCGCCCGCGCCCAAGACCACCGCGGACTGACTGACGCTCGGGCGGGCGCTCGCCCCGAGAGGTGACACCCCGAAGCGACCGTTCGCCGGGGTAGTTTTTTGCCGCGGGTCGTCGAATCGACTCGGCATGTCCCCCATCGAGGTGCGAAACCTCCGCAAGACGTACGGCGACACCGTCGCCGTCTCCGACCTCTCCTTCGCGGTCGAGGAGGGTGAGATATTCGGGTTTTTGGGGCCGAACGGCGCCGGCAAGACGACGACGATTCGGTCGCTGATGGGCTTCCAGTCGCCAACCGGCGGCGGGGCGACAGTCCTCGGCGCGGACGTGAGCGACGAGTCCGAGTTGGTCGGCGTGAAGGGGCGCATCGGCTACCTGCCGGCGAACCCCGCCTTCGACGAGGACGTGACCGGGCGGGCCTTTCTACACCACCAAGCGGACCTGAAAGGCGACGAGCGCCGCGACGAGTTGCTTGAGCTCTTCTCGCCGCCGCTCGACCGGAAGATTCGGGCGTACTCCTCGGGCAACCGGCAGATGCTCGGCCTCGTCTCGGCGTTCATGCACGACCCGGACCTCGTGATTTTGGACGAACCGACGTCGGGGCTCGACCCGCTCAAACAGGAGCGCTTCAACGAGTTCCTGCGAAGCGAGCGCGAGCGGGGAACCACCGTTTTCTTCTCCAGTCACATCCTCGGAGAGGTCAGGAGAGTCTGTGACAGGGTCGGCGTCCTCCGCGACGGGGAACTGGCGGCCGTGGAGAACGTGAGCGACCTGCTCGCGCGCAGCGGCAAGCGAGTACGGATACAAACTGGCTCGGCGCTCGACCCCGCGGACGTGAGCGTCCCCGGCGCGGCGGATATAGAATCGCTCGGTGACGGCGTCCGCTTCACCTTCACCGGCGAGTACGACGCCCTCTTGAGCTGGCTCGCGGGATTAGAGGTCATAGACGTTGACATCGAGGAACCGCCGTTAGAGGACGTTTTTATCCACTTCTACGGCGACGAGCGCACGGAGATAGACGAAGTGGAGGGGAACGGAGCGGGGACGGATGAAGCAGAGACGGAAACTGAAGCGGGACCGGAGGCGGATGCCGATGCTTGAACTCGCGCGCTACGAGGCGCGGCGGCGCCGGCGCGGCACGGCAGTCCTCACGGTTCTGGTCGGCGTGTTCGGCCTGCTGATGGTCGCCTTCTACCCCTCCATGTCGGCCTCCGGCGTGGACTTCGAGGCGTACGCGGAGAGCCTCCCGCCGGCGGTGCGCGCGGCGTTCAACATTCAGGCGTTCACGACCGTCGAGGGGTTCCTCGCCGTCGAGTTCTACCAGTTCGTCTGGGTGCTGCTGCTCGGCATCTACGTCGCCTACGCCGCCGGGGCGGCGCTGGCTGGCGAGATAGAGCGCGGCCGACTCGACCTCACGCTCGCCGCGCCCGTGCGCCGCCGCCGGGTGCTCGTCGAGAAATGGAGCTCGCTCGTCGCACCGGTGCTCGTCCTCACCGTTGTTATTCCGCCCGTGATGGCCGTCGGCATCGCCGCCATCGACGAGACGATAGCGCTCGACCATCTGGTCGCGCTCCACCTGCTCGCGGTGCCGTATCTGACGGCGTGTCTCAGCATCGGCCTGCTCATCTCCGTGCTCGTCTCGCGGGGCGACATCGCACAGCGAGGCGCCATCGGCGCCGTGTTCGGTCTTTTCTTACTTGACTCGGTGAGCGCGGGCACCGACTACGAACTGCTCGGCGCGCTCTCCCCGACGCGGTACTTCGACCCGACGGCGGTGCTGGTGAGCGGCGAGTACGACCTCGCCGGAACGGCGGTGTTGCTCGCGATGACGGGGCTCTTACTGGCGATTTCGATGGTCGTCTTCGAGCGACGGGACGTGTAGTTCGGGTTCGATGCTGTGAGTCTCTCGGAGCCCCGAACGAAAAGTGGCAATAAAACTATCAGTGAGGGTGCGCACGATGTGAACATGGACGGAATGGACGCAGCGTACGGCGAGATGAACAACAACACCGTCGGCGCGGAAGAAGAAGACTCGAACACCACCGCTTCGCAGCTCAATTCGATGGGCTACGGCAGCAGTGGAGCCGGAGCGAACAACACGAACGAACACGTCAGCGGGTCGGGGGACTCAACCCTCAAGTCGGCGGCAATTCTGGGGACGGCAGTCCTCTTCGTGGGACTGCTCCTGTTCTTCTTCATCAAGAGTATCCTGATGGAGTTCGGCATCATGATATAGCGATCGTCGCTGTCCGCCCGTCCCGTCGCAGTTCGAACGCGGTGAGCCGATACTCTCTTCTCGCGCCCGGCAGTGAGCCGACCTATGACCGGGCGCGCCCAGTCGAACCTCGCGGCGCTGGCGGCGGCGCTCCTGCTCGTCTGTGGCGCGCTCGTGGCGACGCTCGCCGTCGCCGGCGGGGCGTTCGCGGCCGCGGACCGCTCGCCGGCGGCGACGCAGACGGCGGACGCTGTTGCCGACGGCTTCCTCGCCGCGTTCGGCGTGCCGGGCCGGGCGAACGCCGTCTCCGCGCCCGAACTCGCGAACGTGAGCGCGGCGACACTCTCCGCGCGCGTGCCGGCGGCACGGGGTGAGAGCGTGGGACTGACCGTCGGCGGGAGCGCCATCATCAGGAGCGACGCGGACGGCGCGCGGGCGGAGCGACTCGTCGCGGTGCTGACGCCCGAGACGACGGCGAATCGCACGACCAACGGCGGGGGCGTCTTCCTCCCGCCGGGGACCGAGGCCGCGGCGGTTCGCCTGCGGGGCGGGACGGGGGAGAACGCCTCGCGGGTCACCGAACTCCGGGCCGATGGACGGACGGTTCTCGCCAACGAGAGTGGCCTGCGGGGCGCGTACCGCGTGCCGCTCCCGGCCGAGGGTGGACACGAAATCGACGTCGAAACCGAGGGCGGGGACGCGAACACGACGGTGCGCGGAATCAGTTACGAGGAGCGCGGCGCCGTCCTGACGGTGATAACCGATGCGTAGCAGGGAGTCCGAAGACGGTGCGCGCGGCACGCGTGAAACAGGGAGAGCGCGGGCACAGCTTTCGGTCCCGCTGCTGGAGGCGGCGCTCGGAATCCTCCTCCTGCTCTCCGTCGCCGGCGCGTTCGCCGTCGGGGTCCCGGACCCTGGCGCCCGGGAGGCGCGCCTCGATGGCTACGCGGCGGACGGGTTGGAGACGCTGCGCGACGGCGACCCCTCGCTCGACGCGTTCGTCCGGGGCGAAACGACTGGAATCGAAACCAGACTCGAACGGCTCACGCCGCCCGGGGCGCGCTATCGGCTCGAATCCGACACCCAAAGCGTCGGCGCACCGGTTCCCGCGGGCGTACCCCGGGGACGGGCGAGCACCGCGACGGCGAACGGCACCGCGACGCTGTGGGTGTGGTACGGATGAGGGCGCGCGCGCAGTTCGTCCTGCTCGCCGCCGCGGTGTTCGCGGTGGCGCTCGTCCCCGTCGTGACGGCGTACTACACCCTCGGCTACCACGGCGACGTACACGAGTCCGGTCCGACCGTCGAGGACGCGACGGTGGGGACGCTGGAGACGGCGCTCGGCCGGGCGACGCGGAACGCCTCGGACACCGGATGGGCGGACCGGAACCGGACGGCCGAGGACGTGCGCCGGGCGGCGACGACGGCGCTGCCGGCCATCAGGAACGCGACGCTCGCGGGGAACCTCTCGGTCGGGTTCGACGCCCCGGCGGCCCGGAACGCGACGGAGAATCACTGTCCGAACGGCGCGGCGAAGCGCTTCGGTGACTGTGCCGCTCACCGAGGAATTATCCTCCAGAACCGGAGCGGCCGGACCCACGTCGTCGGCGCGACGGTACATCTCGAATGGACCGGCGTCGAGCGGAGCGGCGACGTGACGCTGTTCGTCCGACCCGACGTTGCGGGGGCCTACAGCGAGTCGAGGTCCCACTCCTCGGCGCGCCGCGTTGCCTCCTCGCGGGCGCGCTCCTGAATCTCCTCGATGGCCTCGGTGTCGTCGAGGAACGCGGCGACGGCGTCGGGGTCCTCGGCGGGCGTTCGCTCGGGGGCGGCCCGACGTGTCCGCTCCGCGAGCGCGGCGTCGCCGGCGAGTTCGGTCGCCGGCCGGTCGGGTTCCACGGGCGCGCCGCGGGGGTCCGGCGGGCAGTCGTACCAGGACGCCTCGTAGGGACCGGCGCCGAGTTCGCCCAGCGCGGCCGGTCCGACCAGCCCCGTGCCCGTGTGTTCGGCGTGCGTCGGGACCCCGGCGTCGAACGTGAGCACGACGCGGCCGGCGTCATCAAGAAGAACGGCGTCGCCGGGTTCGACGACGACGTAGCCGGTGTGTTCGCGTTCGAGCGCCGATTCGAGCGTCGTACTCGGGTCGGTGACGACGCGCGAGCGGACGAGCGCCGAGTCGGGTAACTCCGGGGCCATCAGGGTCGCTCGGGGACGACGGCGCTCCGGAAGCGCTCGGCCACTTCGTCCGGGTCCTTGGCCCGCACGTCGAGTTCCGCGGCGGCCGCGCGGAACGCTTGCGCGGCGGGCGCGTCCGGAGCGTGCGCGAGCAGCGGTTCGCCGGCGCGACGTGCCCGTCTCGCGGCGTCGTCGTCGGGGACGCTCCCGAGTATCGGCCCCTCGAAGTAGCGCTCGGCTTGTTCCGCGACGCGCTCGACGCCCTCGTCGTCGTGGACGCGGTTGAACACGACGCCCGCGAGGGCAGTCGAGTAGGAGCGGGCGTACTCCTGGACCTTCAGGCCGTCCGAGAGCGCGGGGACCGTCGGCTGGAGGACGAGGATGGCGCGGTCCGCGAGAGCGACGGGGAGAACAGCGGCCTTCGAGTTGAGCGTCGCCGGCGAGTCGAGGAGCAGAATATCGGTGTCGGCAGCGAGTTCTGCGACAACGTCTCGGAGGCGTTCGGGGTCGGCGGCCTCGAAGTCGGCCAAGTCAGTACCACACGGAACGACGGACATGCCGTAGCGCTCGTAGACGGCGTCCTCGACTGGGACGTCGGCCTCGCGGAGCAACAGGTCGTGGAGCGTCGTCTCCGCGTCGGTGAGTCCGGTGTGAAAGAGGAGGTTCGCCATCCCGGTGTCGGCGTCGATGACCGTCACGTCGTAGCGCTCAGCGAGCGCCATCCCCAGCGCGAGCGTGCCCGTCGTCTTCCCGGTGCCGCCCTTGCCGCTGGCGACGGCGAACGCCTCGACCATACCGTCGAGTTCCAACTCGGGGGATAAAAGTCACTCGTCGGCGCCGAGATGCCCGCTGAACCACTCGTACTGCTCGCGGAGCGCCGCGTCCCCTGCCGACGTGAGCGAGAAGCGGTCGTGGACGCCCTCAATTTCGCGTTCGAGGTAGCCGTCCTTCTCCAGGGCGTCGATGGCGCCGTAGAACGTCTTGGGACGGATGCGCTCGTCGCGTCTGAGTTCGATTTCGCGCTTGAGCTCTCGGTCCGTGGGGGCGTCGAGGCCGGCGACGGCGATACACAGGTCGCGGCGCAAGCCGCTGGCGAGCCACGCGCACATACCCGTGGCTGGTGGCGCGGCGATTTATGCGCCCGGAAACGGACGCGAGCGCCGTAGCGGACGTTCATCAATATTCACTCGAACCTTTAAGACGCTCGAAGCGGGATATTGCGTATCCTCCCCGAGCCAATGAGCGACACTGCCGAGCGAATCAGGGTGCTGTACGTCGCGAGCGACACGGCCGGGGACAGCGTCACGTCGGCGCTGGAGCGCTACGACGTCCACACCGTCGCGGGCGCGAGCGAGGCGCGAGCGCGGCTCGCGGGCGAGGCGTTCGACGTGCTCGTCGCCGGGACGGGGAGCCAGAGCGATGCGCGCTCCCTTCTCGAAGCCGTCCGCGGGGCGGCGCCGGACCTCCCCGTGCTCTTGCTCGTCGGTCCCGACGGCGAGGACGATATCGACGAACTGCTCGCGGCGGGCGCGACGGACTGCGTCCGAACGGGCGGGGCGGCCGCCGCCGAACTGCTCGCGAACCGCGTCGAGAACGCCGCCGGAACGCGTCGAACGGCGCGCGAACGCGACACCTACGAGCGGCGCTTCGCGGCGATGTTCGACGACCCGAACATCCTCGCCGGACTGCTGGCGCCCGACGGGACGCTCCTCGATGCGAACGAGGCGTCGCTGACGTACATCGACGCCGACCGGGAGGACGTGATTGGGACGCCGTTCTGGGAGACGCCGTGGTGGGCGCCCGAGCAGCGAGACGCCGTCCGGGAGCACGTCGAGCGGGCCGCGGCGGGCGAGTACGTCGCGTACGACGAGCAACTCATCAGCGACCCCGAGCGGTCGTACAACAGCGCGGGCGTGATTCGGCCCGTCTCGAACGAGGCGAACGAGGTGGTCGCGCTCATCGTGTCGGCGCGCGACGTGACCGAGAGCCGGGAGCGCCAGCGGGAGTTGGAGCGGAAGAACAAGCGCTTAGAGGAGTTCGCTGAGGTGTTGACCCACGACGTGCGGAACCCGCTGAACATCGCGACGGGGTATCTCGATATACTCAGGGAGACACACGACGAGGGCGCCGTCGAGAAGTGTGCGAACGCGCTGGGGCGCATCGACTCGCTCATCGACGAGATTCAGACCGCCGTGTTACAGGGCCGTTCGGCGCCCGAGGAACAGCCAATCGAGCTCTCCGCGGCGGCGCGGGAGGCGTGGTCGACGACGGACGCGCGGAACGCGACGCTCGAAATCGAGGGCGAGATGAACCTCCGGGCGGACCCGGCGCAGTTCCGGCGGTTGCTGGAGAACCTGTTCCGGAACGCCGTGGAACACGGTTCCACGAACAGGCGGTCGGAGACCACCGATGCCGTCGAACACGGCTCTCCGAGCGACGACAGCGCCGAACCCGGCGCGGCGGGTGAAGCGAACGACGTCACGGTCCGCGTCGTCGCGCTGGAGAACGGGTTCGCCATCGACGACGACGGCGTCGGCCTGCCGGCGGACGTGGCCGAGGGCGTCTTCGAGCGGGGGTTCACCACCACGAAGGAGGGCACCGGGTTCGGCCTCTCCATCGTCCGGAACATCGCTGAGAGCCACGGGTGGAGCGTCGACGTCGGGGAGAGCCCGTCGGGCGGCGCGCGCTTCCGGTTCTCGCAGGTGCTTCACTCCACGGAGTCCGTCATCGAGATGGAGGCGGGCGGCGAGGACATCTGGAACACACAGGATAAAGGCCACTTCTATCACGCGACGGTCACCGGGGACTTCGACGCGCGCGTGAACGTTTCGCTCGTCGAGAACACCCACGCGTGGGCGAAAGGCGGTCTCATGGTGCGCTCCGGGCTCAACGCGACGGCGAGTCACGTCATGGTTCGCCGCCAGCCGAACGGCGCGTCCACCGCGCAGTGGCGGCCGTCGGACGGGGCGTCGGCACGGAGTCTGACGTCGCTCGACGGGCGGGAGCGACAGGAGCAGCCACAGGGGGAGTTCCACCACGACTGGCTCCGGCTCGTGCGCGAGGACGGCACCGTCCGGGCGTACACCTCCGCGACCGGCGACGACGGCGACTGGGTTCGCATCCTCGAACTCGACGCCGCGGACGTCAAACTCCCCGAGACGGTGTATCTCGGCGTCGCGGGGACGAGTCACAACCGGGGCGAGACGGCCACGGTCCGGTTCAAGCATCTCGACGGCGTCGAGCCGACGAAAAACGACGACCTCGGTGACCCGGTGCGGTCCGGGAGCGTCAGGCTCATTCGACCGATGGGCGTCACCGCCCGCGACCCGGTCGACGTGACGAGCACCGCCGTGACCGCCCGCGGCGTCGCGGGGCCCTCGAAGTCGTCGAACAATCCGAGCGTCCGCTTCGAGTACCGCGAGGTGACGGACGAGGAGTGGCGGCGGACCGACACGGTGGCCTTCGACGACACCGGGGAGGTGCGGACCGAGATTTCGGGGCTCACGCCGCGGCGCTACTACGAGTACCGCGTCGTCACCGGCGACGGAGACGGGGCAGGCGAGCGGAGCACGCCGGTCCGGGTCGCGACGCCGAGCGAATCGCCGGGCGCCACCGACTCGGGCCCCCGGAGTAACGCGGCGTTCGACGCCGACGACGGGTTCGCTGACGTGGCGCCGTGGCTCGACGACGACACGCCGCTCGTGCGGATAACCGAACCCGACCGGGGCCAACTCGAAACCGCGCTCTCGATAGACGGGCCCCGCGTCGTCGTCTTCGAGACGAGCGGCACCGTCGACTTGAAAGGGCGTGACGTGACGGTGTCGACCGACGACTGCTGGCTCGCGGGCCAGACCGCTCCGTCCCCCGGTGTCACGCTCGTCCGCGGGCGACTGCTGGTGAGCGCGAGCGACTGCGTCGTCCAGCATCTCCGCGTGCGTTCGGGGGACGCGGGGCGCAGGGAGGGGTTCACCAAGGAGAGCATCCAGGTCGACGACGCGGTCGAAAACGTCGTCGTCGACCACTGTACGGCCACGTGGGGCGTCAAGACGAACCAGTCCGTCGGTGACCTCACCGACCGAACGACGTTCTCGAACTGCCTCATCGCGGAGGGGCTACGCGACTCGGTCCACCCCAAGGGGAAACGCTCCTACGGGACGCTGATAGGCGACGACGCCGACCGGGTCGCCATGCTGGGGAACCTCTGGGCGCACAACTACGACTGGAACCCGCGGCTGAAGGAGGACACCGACGTGGTGTTGGCGAACAACGTCCACTACCACTACGACGGCGGCGTCTCCGTGCCCGCATCATCCCGGCTCGTGGTACAGAGCGACGCCTTCCTGCGGGCGCTCGGAGCGCGCCCGGACATCGCCGGCACCGGCGGCGTGTACGCGGCCGACAACGACTGTCGACGCCCGGACGGGAACTGCCTTGACGACGAGGTGCGGACGATTCCGAACCGGCTGTACTGGCCGGCGGAACGCGAAGCGCTGCCGGCCGGCGAGGCGTTCGAACGCGTCCTCGACCACGTGGGCGCGCGGCCCGCCGACCGGACCCACCACGACGAGCGCGTCGTCGAACAGGTCCGGGAGGGCGAGGGGGAGTTCGTGGACAGCCAGGACGACGTGGGCGGGTACCCCGAGTTGCCCGAGCGCACGCGGGAGTTGACGGTTCCGACGCGGAATCTGCGGGCGTGGCTCCGAACGCAGGCACAGGAGGTAGAGCCGGCGGAGTGAGTTCCGGCGCGTGTCTTACTCGGATTCGTTCGACGTTTTCGTGGACAGTGTCCTTGAGGAGTACATAGTGTGAGACAGCCCGTTCGACCCTGATTCGACGGGATAACAGGGTAAAATCGGGTGATCGACTCGACTTCCACGACGTTTCCCATGTACGGAATCACTCGCTCAAACCCTCCGTACGACACTATGACAACGACCACCAGATGATATGCCGTTATATTTATTTCTTTTCAGTTAATGGGGAGCGTCATGGCAATATCCGAGGTGCAAATAATGGCACTGGCTTCGATTATTTCCTTTGCGGCCATATTTATTGTAGACCCTGGTGGAAAGATGGTGAATTACGCTTTATTGGCGATAATCAATCTCGTCCTCATAGGAGCGGCCGGACAAATTAACTCACCCACCTGATAAATCGGGTTCATTTCTTCACGGACTACCCCCAGCGATATACCCGATAGCCGCAGGAAGGAAGCGTTCAACGAACACCACCCTCACCTGTTCATCACCCGATACGTCCGAGTTCGGTGACCTGTCAGCCCAAACGGGACGAGATGAAATCGCACAGCAACGCGACTCCTCTCGACTCTCGTCCGTTGGGTGAGAAAGTCCGCCCTCCCCGATTTGAACGGGGGACAAGTCGATCTACAGTCGACTGCTCTACCGGTCTGAGCTAAGGGCGGGCGCAACAGAAACTGAATCCCGTGCCGGTATTAAGAGTTGTTATTCACTAAAACGGGAGACGCCGAGGCATCCGGGAGCGTGTGACATGCGCACCGGTGTTAGACAACGGGGTGAGCGCGGGAAGGATTGAAATGGGGGGGGCGACAAAGGAGACGTGTGAGCAAAGTCACGTTCCGGGCGGACGAGGACCTCATCCGTCGCGTGGAGGCCCTCGACGCCTCGAAGAGCGAGGTGATGCGCGAGGCGCTCCGCGCGTACCTCGACGGCGAGCGCCGCGCGGCCGAGGCCACGGAGGCGACCGTGGACAGCGCGGCGGGCCTGGACGTGACTATCAGCATCGAGCCGTCGTCAGACAGCACCGAGGGACAAGCCGAACTGAATCAGCGGAGCCAGCGGACGCAGGACGCCGCTCCGGAACAGCCCCAGACCGACGCACAGGGCGAGCGGAGCTGTGGCCAGTGCGGCGACGAACTGTCGCGCGAGCACATCTACTGCCCGAACTGCGGCGAGAAGGCGTCGAACCGGCTGTTCTGTGACTGCGGCGACGAAATCCGCTCGGACTGGGCGTACTGCCCCTCGTGTGGCCGTCGTACGCCGTCGGCCGACGTCCTCAACAGGTAAGACATACTGTTTACAGCGCCAGTATCTTTTTAACCCTGGTCGTTATGGTGTGTCATACGTAAGACGGAGCGTAAGACGCGCGGCGCCGTGTCGCCGTCCGTTCCGTCCTACGGGAGCAATACAAATATGGAGCGTGTGACACTCCGGATCCCGAAGCAGCAGATAGAACAGGTCGAGCGAATGGTCGAGCAGGGGACGTACCCGAACCGCAGCGAGGCGATTCGGTCCGCCGTCCGCGAGATGCTCGACGAGGAGCCTGAGAACGACAGCCGCACATGGGCGAGGGTGTAAGACAATGGATTCAATTGTAGACGAAGCCCTCGACCGTGAAGCGGAGGAGAGCCGTGAGGTAGACATGGACGACGACGAGTTCGGGGATCCCCGAATCGTCATCGTCGGCGCGGGCGGCGCGGGCAACAACACGGTCAATCGCCTGTACAACATCGGCGTCGATGGCGCGGACACCATCGCCATCAACACCGACAAACAGCACCTCCAGATGATAGAGGCCGACACGAAGATTCTGGTCGGCAAGTCGCTGACGGAGGGGCTCGGCGCGGGCGGCGAACCCGACGTGGGCGAGCGCGCGACAGAGATGGCACAGGGAACCATCAAGGAAGTGCTGGGCGACGCGGACCTCGTGTTCGTGACGGCCGGGATGGGTGGCGGCACCGGCACCGGCGCCGCGCCCGTCGTCTCGAAGATCGCGAAAGACCAGGGCGCAATCGTCGTCGGGATGGTCTCGACGCCGTTCAACGTCGAGCGCGCGCGGACGGTGAAAGCCGAGGAAGGCCTAGAGAAACTCCGCAACGAAGCGGACTCCATCATCGTCCTCGACAACAACCGCCTGCTCGACTACGTGCCCAACCTCCCCATCGGCAAAGCGTTCTCGGTGATGGACCAGATCATCGCTGAGACCGTGAAGGGCATCAGTGAGACCATCACTCAGCCCTCGCTCATCAACCTCGACTACGCCGACATGACCTCCATCATGGACCAGGGCGGCGTCGCCGTCATGTTGGTGGGGGAGACCCAGGACAAGAACAAGACCGAGGAAGTGGTGAAGGATGCGATGAACCACCCGCTCCTGGACGTGGACTACCGGGGCGCCTCGGGCGCGCTGGTCCACATTACTGGAGGACCCGACCTCGCGCTCCGCGAGGCCGAGGGCATCGCGGAGAACATCACCGAGCGCCTGGACGCGAGCGCGAACGTCATCTGGGGCTCGCGCATCCGGGACGAGTACAAGGGCAAAGTGCGCGTCATGGCCATCATGACGGGCGTCCAGTCCGCACAGGTTCTCGGCCCGGCCACGCAGCGCCAGGCCGAGGAGTCCAAGCGCCGCATTGAGGAAGTCGAGAACGGCGACACCCGCACACAGGACGCCGATGCCATGAACGCCGACACGTTCAGCGGCGAAGGCGTCGGTGACGGCGGACGCTCGGAGGAGTCGGAGCGGAACAACGGCCTCGACGTCATCCGCTGAGCGGCCCTTCTTATTCGTCGATTCCGGCGCCCGCCTCGTGGACGGACGCGACGAGTCGACACGTCCGACACACGTCTCGCGTCGTCGGGGACCCACAGCGGGAACACGACCCTGCCGTTTCTTCGGCGCCGCCGCCGTACTTCTCGGCCGCGAGCGCCGCTAACTCCTCGTATCCGGCGAGAATCGAGTGTCTCGTGCCGGGGTGTTCCTCCTCCAGGGCGAGGAGGTGCTCCTGAATCTCCGCGCGGAAGGACTCGTCGGCGTGGGGACACTCGGCCATATGAACGGGTAGGTCCGCGAGGTGGGCGTACAGCGCCACCTCCTTTTCGGGCACGTCGCGCAACGGCTTCGCGCGCGGGAGCATCCCGGACACCTCGTTGCGGTCGTCGAAGGGCCCGAGCGAGGCGTCGTAGTGGCGGGCCATCTGTCTGACGTCGCCCTCGAAGACGTTCATCAGCGCCGTCTCCGCTTCGTCGTCGAGATTGTGGCCGGTGAGGAGTTTGTCCGCGCCGAGTTCGGCGGCGTAGCGCGAGAGCACGTCGCGGCGGAACACGCCACAGTAGGCGCAGGGAGCCATATTCTCGGGATCCTCGGCGGCCACGTCGTCCATTCGTAGCCCGAACTCGTCGGCGTACGACACGAGTTCGTGTTCGATGTCCAACGACTCGACCAGCTCCTCGCAGGCGTCGAGGCTCTCGTCGCGATAGCCCTCGATGCCCTCGTGGATGGTGAGCGCGATGAGTTCCACGCGGGGGTCCTCAGCGAACGTGTCCGCCAGCACGGCGGCGAGCACGACGCTGTCCTTCCCGCCGGAGAGGCCGATGACCCACGTCTCGGGGTCCTCGGGCGTCGCGTCGCCCGGCAGTAGGGAGTCCTCGCGCACGCGACGGCGGACGCGGCGCACCAGCGAGCGCTTGAAGTGGCTCTCACAGAGATGGGTGCCGGCGTAGGCGGCGTTCATCACCGCCTCGCGCTCGCATTTGGTACACTCCATTACCACACCGTTCGCCCGGCGGGGAATCAGGGTTTCGCCTGCGAACGGCGGCTTCGACGGTCGTTTTAAACCTCATTTCGCGATATAGAATCCGTTCGATCACACACTGAGGACGGGACGACGGAGTCCGATTGGCCCCGTTTATTACGCATTCCCCCGTTCGTTCTTAACAACCCATACCTACCGCCCCAGCCATGGGGTCAGTATGTTACACAACGACGCCTTCTCCCTCTTGCTCGGAGCGGTCGTCCTCGGGGCCGTTCACGGGGTCGAACCCGGTCACGGCTGGCCCGTCGCTGCGGCGTACGCGCTCGACCAGACCAACAAGTGGCTCTACGGCTTCGCCTCCAGCCTGATACTCGGTGTTGGTCACCTCATCAGTAGCTTAGCGATGGTGGCGGTGTTCTTCTACGCGAAATCGTACTTCAGTCTCACACAGATCAACGAACCAATCACCCTGTTCAGTGGGGTCCGGATCGGCGGTCCTGTCAGTCTCGTCGCCGGGGTACTTCTCGTCGTGCTCGGCATACGGGAGAACACGAGTCACTCCCACGGCGACGGTCACTCCCACGGCGGGGCGGGGCACACGGACGAAGCGCACGACCACGAAACGGAGCACAGCCACGACCACGAAACGGAGCACGGCCACGAGCACGGCCACGACCACGAAACGGAGCACGGCCACGACCACGAAACGGAGCACGGCCACGACCACGAAACGGAGCACGGCCACGAGCACGGCCACGACCACCAGACTGACTCGACGGCGAGTTCAGGGGTACTCACGCGGGTGAAAAAGCGCATCACGGGGAGCGGGCACTCACACGACCACGGGGAACTCGACCAGGCAGCGGAGCGCGGGCTCTTCGGAATTGCGTGGTTCGCATTCCTTCTCGGCTTCGCCCACGAGGAGGAGTTCGAAATTATTGCGCTGTGTGCCGGGTCGAACTACTGTCTCGAACTGATGAGCGCCTATGCGATAACCGTCATTCTCGGAATCGTCGGGCTGACCATGCTCCTGGTCGCTGGCTACACCCATTACGAGGAGCAAGTCGAACAGTACACGCCGTATCTCCCTATGTTCTCGGCCGCGGTCCTCATCCTCATGGGAGTCGGGTTCATCACCGGGCTCTACTGACCACGCTCATCGGCGGCCGACGGAGGTGGGACGTGGTTTGTACGGGCCGTTCACGCGGACGGGGTTGCCGAATCGTCCGTGCTCTTCCATTCGCCGTGCCCGGCCGGGTCGAGGTGGACGTGGACATCCGAAACCGACTCGACCTCGCGGACACGTCTGCGAAGCTCCGATTCGACGTCGTGTGCTTCGACCACGGTCAGGTCTTGGTCCACTTCGGCGTGGAATTCGACTTCGACCATGTGCCCGGAGTAGTACGCGACGAAATCGTGAATCCCGTGTACTGCAGCGTGGCCCCGAATCCGCTGTCTGATCGCTTCCTGCTCCGATTCGGGCGGTGCGCCGTCGGCAAGGTACCGAATGTTCTCCCGAGCGATATCCACTCCTTGGTGGATGACGAGCAGGCTTACGATGCCGCCCGCAATCGGGTCGAATATCGGGTATCCGGCGGCCATACCCAAGACGCCCACGAGGGCCGCACCCGTGGTGTAGAGGTCGTTGAGGCTGTCAGCCGCAAGCGCTCGGAGACTCGGTGACTGGAGTTCCTGATTCTTGTGTTGGGTGTACCAGTAACAGAGATACATATCACCGAGCGCGAACAGGAGTCCGAGCACGAGCCAGATACTGTACTCGGCGGCGACGCCAGTGAAAATCGAGTGTCCCGAATCGTACAGCAGTTTGAGTCCGAGAAGAACGAGGACGCCGCCGACGAAGAGCGCGGAGAGCGGTTCGAACCGGTTGTGTCCGTGCGGGTGTGAGTCGTCAGCGTCGTCGAAGGCGGACCGGCCCCAAACCAGGACGACGCCGCTCGCGAGGAGGTCCGCCACGGAGTGCGCCGCGTCAGCGGTGAGTGCGAGGCTCCCGGTGAGCACCCCGAGTGTGCCCTCGACACCGATTTTGAGGGCGTTTAACAGAACGTTGGCCCACGAGACTCTGAGAAAGGCCACACGTGAGTCTGCCATCGTCCGGTAGTACTGCTACGCACCCATAAGAGACCTCATTAGACGCGTATAATCGAGTTTTTGATTCAGGCTAAAACTCCCACGTCGACGGAAGGGGTTTTGCGTGCGAGGGGCGCAATTCGGGCATGGAGCGCCAAGCGGCAGTCGAACGGGTCGAGCGCCTCGTGGAAACCGTCGTCGAGGAGGAGATGCCCGTACCGGTGCGGGAAGTGTGGGTGTACGGCGACGTCGCGCTCGGTCTCGACCCCGTCGACCGCCTCGACGTGTACGTCACGAAGGACGTACTCCTCCGTGGCGACGACCCCGACGCCGCGGCCGATTTCGAGGCCGAGCACGGCGTGAAAGGCGTCGGCAAGACGGTGCGGGCGTCGTGGGCGGAGGCGAACCCCGAGAAGCTGCGCGCGAACGAGGGCGGGTACGTCGCGCCGGAGAAATGTCTCGGCGCGCAGTTGCTCGACGACGAGGAAGACGTCCACCTGGAGGTGTGCAACGCCTCCTTCGAGGACAACGTCACCCAGCGACTGGAGGGCGCGCTTGCCCGCGGGAACTACGAGAACGTCCTCGACCCGCGCGGCGTCTGCCTCTGGGCGGAGGGCATCCGGAGCGAGGACGCACTCGAAAAACTCGAAGCGGGGGAGTTCGCCTTTCCGACGCTCCCGGCCGCGCTCGAAATGCTGGGCGCGGACGAGACGGAAGCGCAGGCCGCCGCGGACGCGGTGGCGTCGTACCGGGAGCGTCAGACCGGCGCGAGCGTGCGCGGGGACGTCGTCTAAGCACAGTTACACTCGCCCGACGGCGACGTGGAAGGGAACGACCTCGGCCCGGCGGTACTCGTCGTTTCGCATCTGTTCGACGACCGTTCGGCCCATCGCGCGCCAGTCGCTCGCGAGCGCCTCGAACTCCGACTCGCTCATCCCGCCGGCGAGCAGCGTCTCGCGGGCCGCGTCGAGGCTGTTCGCGCGCACCTTCCGCCGCGCGCTCTCGACGTCCGCCTCGGAGTAGGGCGGTTCGATGACTCGTTTGTGATAGCGCGTGCCAGTTCGCACGTCGCTGAGGCCCGCGCGCTCGAACAGCGATTCGAGATTACTTCCGAGAGTTACGTCGGTATCGACCCCCGCGACGTACGCCTCCCGTGCGCTCGCCGCGAGCGCCGCCTCGCCGCCCGCCGTCGAGGCGACGGAGACGGCGGCGTTGTCCGGTTCGACGGCCGCCACGAGGTCAACGGAGACGCGCGCGAACTCCCGGAGTGCGGCCAGCGGGTCGGGGAGGTTGATGAGGAGGGCCTGACAGACGACCAAATCGAAGGCGCGCTCGAAAGGAAGGCGGACCGCGTCGGCCTGAACCCGCTCGTCGGCCGCGGCGGCGCGGAGCAGCGAGCGGTCGGCGTCCGCGGCCACCACGTTGGCTGGCGAGCGCTCAGCGAGAACGCTGGTGAGCTCGCCGCTGCCACAGCCCGCGTCGAGAATCCGCTCGCGGGTGTCGAGTTCGAGCGGTTCGAGCGCCGCCGGGTCGTCCCACAGCCCCGCTCTGGTCGTTTCGAGATACTCGGCCGAGAACTGTCGCATCTACTCGCGGAGCTCGCGCACCGTCTCGATGTTGTACGCGAAGTCCTTCTCGCCGTCGGTGGGCGTTTCGAGCACGAAGGGCACGTCGCGCCAGCCCTCGTGGTTCACGACGGCGCGCATTCCTTCCCTACCGATTTCGCCCTCCCCGATGTGGTCGTGTTCGTCCTTGTTCGTGCCCCGTCCGTGCTTGGAGTCGTTGAGGTGGATACAGCGCAAGGCGTCGAGGCCGACCACGTCGTCGAACTCCTCGACTGTCTCCGCGACGGCCTCGGGCGAGGAGAGGTCGTAGCCCGCCGCCCACATGTGCGCCGTGTCAAGACAGACCCCGAGGTCCTGCTCGCTCGCCGCCAGGACCCGCGCGAGATGCTCGAACTGACCGCCGAGTTTGGTGCCCGACCCCGCGTCGGACTCGACGAGCACGGTGACGCCGTCGGGGATGTCGAGTTCGTCCAGCGCGCTCGCGGCGTTCGAGAGGCCGCCGTCGACGCCCGCGCCGGTGTGTGCGCCGAGGTGGACGTTCACGTACTCGATATCCAACTGTTCCGCCGCGTCGACTTCCTTTTGCATCGCGTCGATGGACTTCTCGCGCAGGTCGTCTTTCGGCGTACAGAGGTTCACCAGATAGGAGGAGTGGATGACCCACGGGCGGAGGTCCTCGGCGGCGCGGAAGGACGCGGCCTCCTCATCCTCGATGTTCGGGTCCTGCCAGACCTGTGGCGAGTGGGTGAATATCTGCCCGCAGTTACCGCCGAAACCGCGCTCGCGCTCGGGGGCGTTGTCGACGCCGCCCGCGATGGAGACGTGTGCGCCAACGGAGAGACTCATACCCGGAGGTGGCGCCGTTGGCTCAAATGCGCTTCGACCTACTCGGTCCGGTGGCGCGTCCAGTCCGCGCTCGAATACGTCGCGGCCACCGCCTCGGCGCGCGCGAGTTCGTCGTCGGTCCAGTCCCCCTGTTCGGCGTCGGTCCACGACGCGAGCGCCCCTTCGAGCGCGTCCGCGACGTCTTCACCCGAGACGCCGAACTCGGAGAGGCCGACCGCGTGCGAGCGGAAGGCGGACTGGCTCGCCGCGTCGTCGACGAACACCGCGGCGCGCGCCTCGGCGTCGGGCGTCACGGAGAGCGACCCGTGCTGGACGACGGCCTCCTTCGTCCGGTGCTGGGCGTTGCCACAGACCTTCCGGCCGTCCGCGACGATGTCGTGTGCGGGGTGGCGCTCCCGGAGGTAACACGCCGGGGTGTGGACGCCGCCCGCGGACTCCTCGGGGAACCCGGCGTCAACGCCCAGTCGCTCGAAGGCGTCGAGAATCGGCTCCAACAGCGTGTGATACGCGTCGAGTACGTCGCCGGCGACTGCGTCGGCGGGGACGATGAGCGAGTAGGACACGTCGCCGTCGTGGAGAATCGCGCCGCCGCCGGTGCGGCGTCGAACCACGTCGTACCCGAGGCGCTCGCAGGCGGCCCAGTCGACGGTACCGGGGTCCTGTCCGTAGCCAAGCGAGAGCGTCGGCGGCCGCCAGCGATACACACGAGCGGTCCAGGGACCACCGGCTTGTACCGTCTCGGCGGCCACGTCGTCGAGCGCCATCGTCGTGGCGCCGGAGCGGGACTCCGCCGGAATCAGGCGCCACGTCGCGTCAGCGAGGGGGCCGACCATACCGGACACACAGTAGGCGCGAAAAGAAGCGTTCGGATTCCGAGCAGGGAGAGGGTGAGAGAACATTTTATATCGTCGTATGTGATTTATCCTTCTTCCCGCGTTCCTTTTACGCGCCGCGCGCCAACGTACGGGAAATGGTACACAGCGTGGCCAGCACGGTGGCCGAGCTCGAACCCGAGGACTTCTACCTCCTCTCGGGCATCGAGCAGGGGATGCGCTTCTCGGAGTGGGTTCAGGAGGGGAAGCTAGCCGACTTCTCCGACCTCTCGCCCGAGGAGGCGACGTATCGATTGGACCGGACGATGGACCGCGACCTGGTCGAGCGCAAGACGATCCAGTACGAGGGGTACCGGCTCACCTTCGAGGGGTACGACGCGCTGGCGTTGCGGACGTTCGCGGAGCGCGAGACCATCGAGGGGTTCGGCGCGCCCCTCGGCGTGGGCAAGGAGAGCGACGTGTACGAGGTTCAATCCTACCGGCCGCTGGCGCTGAAGTTCCACCGCGAGGGGTACACCAACTTCCGGGAGGTGATGAAGGAACGCGACTACACCAGCGACAACGAACACGTCTCGTGGCTCTACACCGCCCGGAAGGCGGCCGAGCGGGAGTACGAGGCGCTCGAAACGCTGTACCCGGACGTGCGGGTCCCCCGGCCGATAGACCAGAACCGCCACGCCATCGTGATGGAGCGCATGGACGGTGTCGAGCTCTCGAAGGCGGGCCTGGAGAGCGAGCAAGTAGTGGGAGTTCTCAATTTGATCCTCCGCGAACTCGCCACCGCCTACGAGGCGGGGTTCGTGCACGCGGACATCAGCGAGTACAACGTGTTCGTGAGCGAGGACGGCATCACCCTCTTCGACTGGCCCCAGTCCGTCCCGACCGACCACGAGAACGCCCGGCCGTTCCTCGAACGCGACGTGGAGAACATCGTGAACTACTTCGCCCGGAAGTACCCCGCCGAGACGCCCGACGCCGACACGGACGCGGTAGCAAACGCCGTCGCGGAGAACGAGTTCGAGAGCGTCAGCGACTACTGAGGGCCTTTTCAGAAGATTTGCGGGGACTTTCCGAAATCGGCGGGTGACGGGCCGCGTCTGACGCTGTACATCCTATGGGACGATATCAAATCGCTTCATCGACACTCGTTCCGAAGCCCTTAATCCGCCGCCCCTTCGAATACGGGTAACTCGTCGGACGCGGGCACCGACGGGCACCCGTTTCGACGGGACGGAATGTGGCAGGCGAGGCGCGACGCGCCTCGACGGAGCGGCACCCGCCGCGAAGATGCTGAACCGCAAGCGCCCGCGGAACACTATGGCACAAAGCTTCTACTCGCACATCAAGGACGCGTGGCGGAACCCGGAGGACGGCAAGCTGGCCGAACTCCAGTGGCAGCGCAAACAGGAGTGGCGCGAACAGGGCGCAATCGAGCGCATCGAACACCCGACCCGCCTGGACAAGGCCCGCGAACTGGGCTACAAGGCGAAGCAGGGCGTCGTCGTCGTCCGGGCCAGCGTCCGGAAGGGCACGGCGCGAAAGCAGCGCTTCAAGGCCGGCCGCCGGACGAAACGGCAGGGCGTCAACCGCATCGGCCGCGTGAAGAACATCCAGCGCATCGCTGAGGAGCGGGTCACGCGCAAGTACCCGAACCTCCGCGTGCTGAACTCCTACTGGGTCGGTGAAGACGGCTCGCAGAAGTGGTTCGAAGCGATTCTCGTGGACCCGGAACACCCGGCCATCGAGAACGACGACGACCTCTCGTGGATCTGCGACGACACCCACTCGAACCGCGCGCTCCGCGGTCTCACGAGCGCGGGCAAGAAGAACCGCGGGCTCAACAACCGCGGCACCGGCGCCGAGGACGTGCGGCCGAGCAAGAACGCGAACGGTCGCAAATAACCGGCTCGCGGGCGGTTTCGTATTTTTTCGCGGTCGCTCGAATCGGGGAGTGACGACGCCGCCGGTGGGCACGGTGCCGGCGCAACACCACCGCGGATTTAACCGTGCGCCCGCGTACTCGAACGGTATGAGCGAGCGGAGGGAACGGACGTGAGCGGGCAGTCGATAGTCGAGGAGTACCTCGCGCTGTCCCGCGACACCGACGCGGACCTCGTCGCGATGCAGGTGGGTGACTTCTACGAGTTCTTCGCTGACGGCGCGGAGCTCGTCGCTGAGGAGCTCGATTTGAAAATCTCGCAGAAGTCGAGTCACGGCTCCGACTACCCGATGGCGGGCGTACCGGTGAGCGAACTCACGCCGTATCTGCGCCAACTCACCGAGCGGGGGTACCGGGTCGCCGTCGCGGACCAACACGAGACCGACGACGGCCACGGGCGCCGCATCGAGCGCATCGTCACGCCGGGCACCGTCCTCGACACGACGGGCGCCGAGGCCCAGTATCTCGCCGCCCTCGTCACCGAAAACGAGAAAATCGGCGTCGCCCTCGCGGACGTGACGACGGGGCGCTTTCACGTGACGAGCGTCGCGGACGAAGACGCCGCGCTCGCGGAACTGTACCGCTTCGACCCCGAGGAGGTGTTGCCCGGCCCGGAGCTGAGGGAGACGGCGTTCCCGGCGCGGGCGCGCGAGCGTACCGGCGCGACAGTGACAGAACACGACGCCGCGGCGTTCGCGCCGGGGCGGGCGACGCACACACTCAAAGAGCAGTTCGGCGCGAACGCGGCCGAAAGCGTCGGCCTCGACGACCCGGCGGCGAAGCGTGCCGCGGGCGCGGCCCTCGATTACGTCGCGGCGACGGGCGGCGTCGTCGGGGCGTTCTCCCGGTTGCGGCCCTACCGCTCGGACGACCACGTCGCGCTGGACGCGACGACCCAGCGCAACCTCGAACTCGTGGAGTCGATGGGCGAGGGCGGCGCGACGCTGTTCGACACCATCGACCACACCGAGACGGCCGCCGGCGGTCGGCTGCTCCGGGAGTGGCTCTGTCGGCCCCGGGGGGATACGGCCGAGATTCAGCGCCGGTCGGCGGCCGTGGCCGCGCTCGCGGACGCGGCGCTCGGCCGCGAGGGCATCCGCGAAACGTTAGATGGAACCTACGACTTAGAGCGCCTCGCGTCGAAAGCGGTTCACGGGAGCGCGGACGCCCGCGACTGCCAGCGGATTCGGGAGACGCTCGCCGTCCTCCCCGAACTCGAAGAAACAGTCGCCGCGGCGCCCGCGCTCGCGGGGTCGCCCGTCGCGGAACGACTCGAGGACATCGACGGCTCGGCGGCCGACGCGCTGCGCGCCGAAATCGCGGACGCGCTCGTGGACGACCCGCCGGCGTCGGTGTCGTCGGGCGGGCTATTTCAGAAAGGCTACCACGAGGAACTGGACGAACTCATCGCGCGCCACGAGGAGACGCGCTCGTGGCTCGACGGGCTCGCGGCCCGCGAGAAGGAGCGCCTCGGGGTCACCCACCTCCAGGTGGACCGGAACAAGACGGACGGCTACTACATCCAAATCGGGAAGAGCGAGGCCGACGCCGCGCCGGAGGAGTACCGGGAGGTGAAGACGCTGAAGAACTCGCGGCGCTTCGTCACCGAGGCCCTAGAGGAGAAGGAGCGGGAGATGTTGCGCATCGAGGAGCGCCGGGGCGAACTGGAGCGGGAGCTGTTCGACGCGCTCCGGGAGCGAATCGCGGACGCGGCGTCCCGGCTCCGCGCCGTCGGGAGCGCGCTCGCGGAGTTAGACGCGCTGGGGAGCCTCGCGACCCACGCCGTCGAGAACGGGTGGGTGAGACCCACCGTTTATGATGGAAACGGCCTCGACATCGTGGCGGGCCGTCACCCCGTCGTGGAACAGACCGTCGAGTTCGTGCCCAACGGCGTGCGCTTCGACGATGAACGTGGATTTTTGCTCGTGACGGGGCCGAACATGAGCGGCAAGTCCACGTACATGCGCCAGGCGGCGCTCATCGTGTTGCTCGCTCAGGTCGGGAGCTTCGTGCCCGCCGATTCGGCCGATGTAGGGCTCGTCGACGGCATCTACACCCGCGTCGGCGCGCTCGACGAACTCGCGCAGGGCCGCTCGACGTTCATGGTCGAGATGGGCGAACTCTCGAACATCCTCCACTCCGCCACCGAGGACTCGCTGGTGATACTGGACGAGGTTGGCCGCGGCACCGCCACATATGATGGTATCTCCATCGCGTGGGCCGCGACGGAGTATCTCCACAACGAAATACGCGCGAACACCCTCTTTGCGACCCACTACCACGAACTCACGGCGCTGGCCGACCACCTCCCCCGCGTGGCGAACGTCCACGTCGCGGTGGACGAGACGGGAGAGGACGTGACCTTCCTCCGGAGCGTCGAGGAGGGGCCGACCGACCGCTCGTACGGCGTCCACGTCGCGGATTTGGCGGGCGTGCCCGAACCCGTCGTCGAGCGGGCGGGCGGCGTGCTCGAACGCCTCCGTGAGGAGAAAGCCGTCGAGGCCAGAGGCGCGGGGAGCGCGTCGGACGAACCCACGCAGGCCGTCTTCGACGTGGGGAGCGGGGAGTTCAGGCGGGCGAGTTCGGACGGCGGGCGGGCAAAAGAAACGAACGCGAACGACGGGCGCTCCGAGGACGCCGAGCGGGTTCTCGACGCGCTCCGGGAACTCGACGTGAACCGGATGTCGCCCGTCGATTTGATGGCGGAGGTCCAGTCCCTACAGGAAGAACTGGACTAAAACTCGACGTTCGCGTACACCATTATCGGCGTGACGACGGCGATGATGAGCAGATTCGCCACCTCACCGAGCGGGCTCAGAAACCACACCGCACCGGCGAAGACGGCCCAGACGAACGCGAGCGCCCAGAGCGCGCTCTCGTCTTTCATTCGCATACGAGGGGATTGGCGAGCGCGGATTTCAGTGTTCCCCTCTGGAAACCAGACAGGGCGACTGACACCGGTGCCACCGGGTGACCCGAACGTTCGCCCGTTCTTATCCGCACGGGGGTACAAGGGCGTGTATGGCTGACGAATCCATCCCCGTTGACCACGAGCGACCGGACAGCCCCATCCACACCACCGGCACCGACCACATCACCATCTGGGGGTCGAACGCCGAGGACACCCTCGCGTTCTACCGCGACCTGTTGGGGATGCCCGTCGTGATGCGCCAGCCGAACCTCGACGACCCGTCCCAGACGCACCTCTTCTTCGACACCGGCGACGGCCGCATCCTCACGGTGTTCGTCAGCGACGACCGGCCGTCGAACCAGGGACGGATGCGCGGGGGCACCGGCGCGGTACACCACCTCTGTTTCAGCATCGACCCGACGCGCTACGAGGAGGTAATGGAAGCCTTAGACGACGCCGGCAAGCAGTACAACGTGTTCGACCGGGGCGTGTTCCACTCGCTGTACACGACGGACCACAACGGCCTCGTCATCGAACTCACAGCGGACAAGTACGACCTGCCCGACGACCGGAAGGGCGAAATCTACGCGACGGCCCAGCGCCTCCGCGAGGAGGACGGCGCGGACTACGCGAAGGACGAACACCTCGAAGCGGCGCTCGAAGAACTGGGCATCGAGGCGGAGGCGTACGACCTGCCCGAGGCGTCTAGCGGCGTGGGCGGCATCAACTGACGGACCGGTCGACCGGCGAACCGGGGGTTTTTGCTGACCGGGCGCGACGTGAGTAGTCGATGGCCGAGGACACCGACATCACGCCGCTCTCTCCCGACACCGTCGCCCGAATCGCGGCGGGCGAGGTGGTCGAGCGACCCGCCAGCGTCGTCAAGGAGCTCGTCGAGAACAGCCTCGACGCCGGCGCCGAACGGGTCGACGTGACCGTCTCGGCGGGCGGCATCGACTACGTGTCCGTGGCCGACGACGGCTGTGGAATGAGCGAGGCGGACGCCCGCGCCGCCGTCCGGGAGCACACCACCTCGAAACTCGACGACGCCGACGAACTCCGTTCGGTGGGAACGCTCGGCTTCCGCGGCGAGGCGCTTCACACCATCGGCGCCGTCGCGGCGATGACGGTGACCACGAAAGCCGCGGGCGAACAGGGCGTCGAACTCGAATATCGTTTCGGGGACGTGGAGTCGGTGAAACCCGCGGGCCGGAAGGTCGGTACGACGGTCGAAGTCGAGAGCCTCTTCGAGAACACGCCGGCGCGCCGGAAGTATCTGAGTTCGCGCGCGACGGAGTTCGGCCACGTGAACCGGGTCGTGAGCCGATACGCGCTCGCGAACCCCGACGTGGCGGTGTCGCTGACCCACGACGGCACGGAGACGTTCGCGACGACTGGACGGGGGGACCTCCGGGAGGCGATGCTCGCGGTGTACGGCCGCGAGGTCGCGGCGTCGATGGTCGAAGTCGAGTCCGGAAGCGAACCAGAGAGAGATATTTCCGTCTCGGGGTACGTCAGCCACCCGGAGACGACGCGGAGCAGTCGGGAGTATCTCGCCACCTTCGTCAACGGCCGCGCGGTGTCGGACGCCACGGTGCGGGAGGCCGTCGTCTCGGCGTACGGCGGCCAACTCGCGCCCGACCGGTTCCCCTTCGCCGCGCTGTTCGTCGACGTCGACCCCGAGCGCGTGGACGTGAACGTCCACCCGCGCAAACAGGAGGTGCGCTACGACGACGAGGAGCGGGTGTCGGAGGCAGTCGAAACGGCGGTGCGCGAGGCGTTGCTGGACGAAGGGCTCGTGCGGACCCGCGCGCCGCGGGGGCGCTCGGCGCCCGGGGACGCCGACATCGCGCCCGAGGCGGTGGACGACGGGACAGAAAAAGAGAGGGAGAGCCCGAAACCCGAAACGACGGGAACAGAACAGGGCGGCGCGTCGCCGGAGTCGAACACGAGCGTGGGCGCTTCAGCGAGCGGAGCGGATGAGAACACGGCGACAAACGAGAACACGACGAGCGCCGAGCGCGGCCGGGCGAGCGCTCGGGAGACGACAGACACGAACCACACGGGCGCCCAGCACATCGGAGACGAGTCGGTCGACGGGAGCGTGGAATCCGACGAGTCATCCGCCGACAGTTCCCCATTCAGCCCCGACGCCGCCGAACGGGAATCACAGTCCGAGAACCGAACCGACGCGTCCGCCCGGAAGTTCGCCCCCGAGTCGCGCAACGCCACGCTCACCGGCGAGGCAGACACGGAATCGAAAACCGAGTTCGACTCCCTCCCCGCGATGCGCGTGCTCGGCCAGCTCGACGACACGTACGTCGTCGCGGAAACCGACGACGGCCTCGTGCTCGTCGACCAGCACGCCGCCGACGAGCGGGTCCACTACGAGCGCCTCCGCCAGCGGGTCACCGGCGAGTCCCAGTCGCTGGTGGTGCCCGTCGAACTGGAACTCACCGCGGGCGAGGCGGGCGTGTTCGAGGACGCCCTGCCCGCGCTCCGGGAGGTTGGCTTCGAGGCCGAGCGCCGCGACGACGGGCGCACCGCCGTCGTCGGCGCGGTGCCGGCGGTGCTCTCGGACGTACTCTCGCCGTCGGCGGTGCGCGACGCGTTGAGCGACGTGCTGGCGGGCGAAACGCCCGACGTGGAGGCGGAGGCGACGGACCTGCTCGCGGACCTCGCCTGCGCGCCCGCGGTCACCGGAAACACCTCGCTCACGGACGGCTCAATCGTGTCGTTGCTCCGGGAACTCGACGACTGCGAGAACCCCTACGCCTGTCCGCACGGGCGGCCCGTCGTCGTCGAAATCACCGCCTCCGAACTCGCGGCGCGCTTCGAGCGGGACTACCCCGGGCACGCGACGCGGACGCCGGAGTAGTACTATTTTACTCGGAACGACCGGACGAGTTATGCCGGCCATCGCGCATTGTCGGGTATGGCCGAACTCGTCGCGTTCGGGGAGACGATGCTCCGCCTCTCCCCGCCGGGCAACGAGCGCATCGAGCGCGCCGACGAACTGACCTTCCGGGCGGCCGGCGCGGAGAGCAACGTCGCGGTGAGCGCCGGCCGCCTCGGCGTCGATGCGATGTGGACCTCCAAACTGCCGGACGGACCACTCGGACGGAAGGTGTGCGCCGAACTGTCGAGTCACGGCATCGAGGTGACCCCCGTCTGGAGCGAGGAGGGCCGACAGGGCACGTACTACCTCGAACGGGGCGGCGAGCCCCGCGGGACGAACGTCGTCTACGACCGGTCGGGCGCGGCCGTGCGGACGGCGACGCCGGATGAACTCCCGACGGACGACATCGCGGCCGCCGAGGCGCTGTGCGTCTCGGGCATCACGCCAGCGCTCTCCGAGACGCTCGCGGAGACGACGCGCCTGCTGTTCGAGCACGCCCGCGAGCACGGCACCGAGACGGTGTTCGACGTGAACTACCGCTCGAAGCTCTGGGGGCGCGAGGAGGCCAGACGAACAATCGAGCGCCTGCTCCCCGCTGTCGACACGCTCGTCGTCGCCGCCCGGGACGCGGAGACGGTCCTCGGCTACGAGGGCGCGCCCGCCGACGTGGCCGCCGACCTCGCGGCCGACTGGGACCACGACACCGTGGTGCTCACGCTCGGGGAGGACGGCGCGCTCGCCGCGCACGGCGGCGACATCCACCGACAGGACGCCTACCCCGCGGACACCCAGGAGCCGATAGGAACCGGTGACGCCTTCCTCGGCGGGTTCCTCGCGCGGCGACTCCAAGGGGACGGTGTGGCCGACGCGCTCGCGTACGGCGCGGCGACGGCCGCGCTCAAGCGGACGATTCCGGGCGACGCGGCCACCGTCACGCCCGCGGAGGTCGACGCCGTGCTGGACTCGGAGACGGACAGCATCTCCCGGTAGGGACCTATCAATGCCGGCCCATTTGGCCACAAGCCGTTTATAAGTGCCACCACTCGACAGTGACGATGCGACGCTATCTCATCGGACTCGTCTGTGTATCACTACTGGTGGCCGGACTGCCGGCGGGCGTCGCGGGGCAGTCCTCCGGCACGGCGAACGGTTCCGCCTACGCCGGCGCGAACATCTCCTTCGAAGCCAACGAATCGGCGGTCATGGCCTACGAGGTCAACAACGAGCCGGTTCTCTCCTCGGTCCGCGTCCAGTCCCAGTCCAGCGTCGAGAGCGACGCGGACGGCTCGCTCGGCGCGGCGGTTGACGGGAGCGGCCTCTCTATTCAGTCCCGTACCTCGGTGTCGGCGACAGTCGGTTCCGAGGGGTCGGCCTCGATGACGGCCCACGACAACGAGCACGGCGTTCTGCTTGTCCGGGCCGGTGAGAACAGCCAGTACGTCACCGCGAACCTCTCCGCAGGGGCGAGCACCGAGCGCGAGAGCGACAAACAAGTCTCGGTGATGACGGCCAACGGTACGGAGGGCACGTTCATCGTCATCGGTGAGGGGAACGTCGACGTCAGCGAGGAGGGGAACGTGAGCGCCGAACTCGGCTCCGAGTCCCGCCTCACCTTCCGGACGTATCCTGATGGAAAGGAGGACAGCGACGAGCGTAGCGAGGCGATGATTCAGAACGGCACGGTGACGGCGGAACTCCACGCGATGGAACGGGACGGCGAGACGGTCTTCGATACGGTTTCCTACGCCGGGAACACGACGGTCACCGCGAGCGAGCGGACCGAGAACGGCGTGAACGCCACCGTCGAGCGCTCGACGGACGCCGGCACCGTTGTCATCACCAGCGTCTCCGAGGCGGCCGTCGGCTCCCTCTCCGAACTCGAGGTGACAGTGGACGGCGAGGCGGCCGCCGAGGCATCCAGCGCGTCCGAACTGCGGAGCGCTATCGGCGGCGACAGTTCGCGGTACATGGTCGCCTCCGAGGGGTCGGCCGACGCCCGTGCCGACGTGCTCGTCGCGGTCAATCACTTCTCCGAGCGGGACATCTCGGTCCAAGGGGAGAGCGAGGGCTCGACGAGCGGCGGCACGCCCGGGTTTGGTGTGCCCGTCACGCTCGCCGCACTGGCAGTTGCCCTGATCGTCGGACGGCGGCGGTAGGCCTAACTGCCGACCGGTAGCGCGGCGCTTTTCACGCATCGGAACCTGTTCGAGGTATGGTCGGCGAAGTCGAACCCGAGACGGTCGCGGCGAAGCGCGAGGACGCCCAGATCATCGACATCCGCGACCCGGGCAGTTACCGCGAGGGCCACATCCCGGGGTCGAGAAACGTCCCGGCGGCCCAGTTCGGCAAGCGCGTCTCGGAGCTAGAGTTGAAGGAGGACATCGTCGTCGCCTGCTACGTCGGGAAGTCCTCGAAGCAGGCCGCGAGCGCGCTCGAAACCTACGAAGGAGTCCCCGAGAACGCGAGTATCGCGAGCATGGCCGGCGGCATTCAGGCGTGGGACGGTGAGCTAGAAACCGGTCCCGACGAGTCGAACGCCGACGAGAGCGCAGCGCCCTTCTAAGCGGGACTCAACTCTGCCTCGTCGCGCGCGACACCCGACAGTCGCCCTCGTAGTCGGACGCGTCGAGGGTCTCCATCTCCCCGTGACAGACCGGGCAGTCCGGATTGCGCTCGATTGAAACGCGCTCGAAAGCGGGCCCGAGCGCGTCGTACACGAGCAACTCCTCGGTGAGCAACTCCCCGGCCTCAAGTATCCACTTCATCGCCTCCGTGGCCTGGAGACAGCCGACGGTACCGGGAAGGACGCCGAGGACGCCCGCCGTCGCGCAGTCGGGCGCCGCGCCCGGCGGCGGCGCCTCGGGGAACACGCAGCGATAGCAGGGGCCATCAGGAACGAACGTCGCGACCTGTCCCTCGAAGCGGTGGACGGCCCCGAAACTTCGGGGGACGCCTTCGAGTTCGCAGGCGTCGTTTATCAGGTAGCGCGTCGGGAAGTTGTCGGCGGCGTCGACGACGAAATCGTAGTTCGAGACGAGCGAGCGGGCGTTCTCGGGGGCGAGTTGGGTTTCGTGGGCCTCGAACGCCACGTCCGGGTTCAACTCCGCGACGAACTCGCGGGCGCTCTCGACCTTCGGCCGCCCGATGTCGGACTCGCCGTGTATCACCTGTCGCTGGAGGTTCGAGCGCTCGACGGCGTCGTGGTCCGCGACGGCCAGCGTCCCCACGCCGGCGGCCGCGAGGTACTGGACGACGGGCGCGCCGAGTCCGCCCGCGCCGACGACGAGAACCGACGCGTCCCGGAGCGCGGCCTGTCCCGACTCACCGACGCCCTCCAAGAACAGGTGCCGGGAGTAGCGTTCGAGGCCCTCGGCGTCGAGGCCCCGTCGCAGTTCGGACATACCGACGAATCGGCGGCAGCGGGCAAAAGTCCGCGGGTCCCGGCCCGTCGGCCCCGGATTGATGGGGCTGTGCCGAGAGGGTGGGGTATGAACGCAGTCCCAGCGAGCGTCGCGGACAACGTGGTGAGCGAACTCGTCACGGGGTTCGAAGCGGCGATTCCCCGACTGGTCGGGGCCATCGTCTTTCTCACGCTGGCCTACATCACTATTCGCCTCGTGCTGGCGGTGCTGCGGCGGACGCTCAGGCGGATGTACGGTCCCGAGCGACGACTCATCGCGGACCTGGCGGTGACCGTCGTCGGCGTGTTCCTCTGGTTCGGCGCGGCGCTCGCGCTGTTGAAGATAGTGGGGATGGGCGACGTGGCCGCGAGTCTCGGCACCGCCACCGGGTTCGTCGCGCTCGGCGTCTCCTACGCGCTCTCGAACATGCTCGCGGACACCGTCGCGGGCATCTACCTTCTCCGGGACCCCGACTTCACACCGGGCGATACGGTGACCGCGGACGGCGTCACCGGCGAGGTGAAGTCCATCGAGTTGCGGAAGTCGCGTTTCGACGTCGAGGGCGACACCGTCGTCGTGGCGAACCGCGACGTGGAGAAGAAGTGGACGAAGCGCTCGGAGTAACTCCAACCGTATTCCGACGTTTCGAACGGGGATTTCATCGACCAGCGAATCGGACCAGAAGTACGGGCGTTCGGCGCTGGGGAAATCGGTAGCCGTCATCGGAATGAGGAACCCGGTTGTTCGATGCAGAGGAGGTATTCATCATGGGGGGTTCGTTTATTTCGACCCACCAACGCTGAACCAGCCGCTACATAGAAGGGCAAACTTAGTAGGTTGATTTCTGAGTGAGTGCGTCTATTGCTGAACCAGAGAATTGTCGGGGTATCCTGCCCGTCGCCGCGCATCTTGTCGCTCACTCTCTGTCAGGCGGTACTGTTCCAACTCTTCTTCGAGCGGGCCGAGTGCCCTACGACGTTCTTGGTGTGCTTCGAGGAAGTTCGCAATCTTCTCTGCCGCCATCTCTTTGAGTTCACCACTCAGGAGCGACCCTTGTTGATACTCGTGCGCAAGCCGTTCCACCTGCTCATCACTTTCTTCAAAGAAGTAATACAAGAACTGATACGAGACATCTACCTCGGGGTTTCCTCCCTGTTCTCGATGTTCTTCGAGACTAGTCTGTCCACCAGAGTAAGCGTGAGTACGGATTTTGTCGAAGACCGTCCCCCGGTCATCTGAAAGGAGAATGCTCGGTGCGTCGTCGGACGAACTCATCTTCCCCGGTCCTTCGAGGCTCGGGAGGAATTTCGAGAGCAAGGCACCGGGCTTGGTCACGTCGTACCGCCGTTTGGCCGCGATATCACGGCAGACTCGAACGTGGGGGTCTTGGTCAACTGCAATCGGCACGAGCGTCGGATGGCGACCCTCCACGAGTTGTGGTAGGAGGAGGTGTGTGGCTTGGACAGCAGGGTAGAACGAGAGACCGATATTCTCGGGTTCTCCATATGTTGCGTCCACAGTCGATTGGGTCACTTCCTTGGCAAACGCACTCGCTAACGGATACACTACGTCAGCGTCAGCTGTGTCTACGATAATTCGAGTTCGTTCGGGGTCAAACCCGACCGCGAGAAGGTCAAGGAGGTTCTCGCGGGTGTAGTCGCTAATCTCGTCAAGCGACTTGTCTTTGAGGAAGTACTTCTCGTCGTCAGAGAAGGGAATGTAGACGAGAGTTCCCGTCTTATCTTGCAGATACCTAGCGAAGTAGAACGGGAAGATGTGACCGATGTGCATCGGCCCTGAGGGGCCACGTCCCGTCACGATGGAGTGCAGGTTACCTTCGTTGGCGGCATCAAGGAATGGGTCTACATCTCGCTCTGCATAGAACACCTCACGGCGCACGAGCGGATGGCCGGGGTCGGGAAACTTCGCCTTCTGTTCGGTAGTGAGGGCATCAGCCCCGAACTTGTCGAGGAGTCGGTCGTAGTCGATGTCACCTTCGACGGCGTATGGCGTTACGGTGAAGTCGTCTTCTGCTGGCATATGTGTTTGATGTTGTAGTCACTTTAGAGACGATGCGATTGAGAAAACGAGTGAGCACCGCGGTTGAATCCGCCGAGTTAAGCCCGTCAGATTCTAGACCACGATACTGTCCACTACCCGAGACGCATGCCAACGCCAGCAATTGGCGTGGGAAGTGGACACCATATTGACATCGACGAGATTACACTGTATATAGGTTCTGTTTCTCTCCTTGTTTCGTATCACCCCTCCTTCAACCGTCCATATCAGCAATCCTCGGAGGGGGATACGCAGACTCACCTAACGGCCGTTTCAGTGGCACGAATACCAAACGAATGGGATTTCAGCAGCGATGGGAGTTCCCACGAACCCCTTTGTCTCAGATATCGTCCGGCGTCCCAAGGTTCACATCCGGATACCGGTCGCCCCGGTCAGCGAGCATCGCAACCACCGTTGCCGACGGGTCGGCCGCGATGGCGCGGGCGACGGCGAACGCGCCACCGGAGGAAGGACCGACGAGGAAGTCGCCGTCGACGCGGAGATGCTCGCGGAGTTCCGTCTCCCCGAAGCGCCCCGTATCCACGACGCGTATCTCGCGCTCGGCGTGGGTATCACGCAAATCCCGCGCGGCGGAATACCCTGATTCGGTCGTGACGTAGCGTTTCCCGTCGAGGACGGACTCGTCGTAGACGGCGGGCGTGTGCCCGCCCCCGCGGAGGTACTTCAGCCCCGAGAGCCCGTGGTCGCGCTCGGCGGGTTCGTAGCCGATAACCGCCACGTCGCCCCTGTCGTGGAGGCCGCGGCCGACGCCGGTCACCGTGCCGCCGGTGCCGACGCCCGCGACGAAATGCGTGAGTTCGCCGCCGGTCTGGGTCCAAATCTCTGCTGCTGTCTCCCGCTCGTGGACCCCGGGGTTCGCGGGGTTCGCGTACTGGTCGGGGCGGGCGTACTCCCCCTCGGCGGCGAGTGCCGCGCAGCGTTCGAGGATGGCGTCGTAGTCGCCGCCGGTGTCGACGAAGTGAATCGACGCGCCGGCGTCGCGGATGGCCTCGACTTTCCCGTCGGCCGCGCTCGCGGGGAGCACGATTTCCACGTCGTACCCCCGTTCGCCGCCGACGCGCGCGAGCGCCGCGCCGGTGTTTCCGGTCGAGGGTTCGAGCACGGGTTTCTCGCCGGGGGCAGCATCGAGCGAATCGAGCATCGCCGCCGCGATGCGGTCCTTCACGGACCCGCCGCCGTGCGGGAGAGTAGAAAGGTTGAACCACTCGGCCTTGCCGTACACCGTCCCCGGCGCGTCGGTTTCGAGTTCGACGAGCGGCGTGCCGCCGATGTCGGCCATCACTCGATGCGCTCGGTGAGCCACGCGGTCACGTCGGCGTGCTCGTCGGCGCCGATACCGTGGCCGGTGGGATAGGTGTTGTACGTCACGTCCGCGCCGAAGTCGCGGAGGCGCTCGGCGGCGTCGGCGGTCCGGTGTTCCGGGATTATCTCGTCGGCCTCGCCGGCCGCGAGGAACACGGGTGCGCCCTCGGCGTCGTACCCCGACTCGTAGCGCGCCGGCAGGTAGCCGTGGAGGCCGGCGACCCACTCGTACAGTTCGGGACGGTCGAGCAGGGAACTCATCCCCAAAATGGAGCCCTGAGAGAAGCCCAGTATGCCGAGGTCACCGACGCCGTACTCGGATTTTGCTTGCTCCGCGAACTCGTCGACGAGTCCGCGGGAGCGCTCGAAGTCCGACGCATCGGGCTGGGACTGTTCGAGGCCGCCGCCGGAGAGGTCGAGTTCGTACCAGGTGTACCCCTGTCCGAGTCGGTCCGGGGCGCGCGCCGAGAGGACGTGAACCCCGTCGGGGAACGCGTCGGTGAGACCGAGCAGGTCCCGCTCGTGCGAGCCGCGGCCGTGGAGGAGGAGGACGCCGGGCGCGCCGTCCGGGTCGTCGGGTTCGATGTGCTCGTGGACGAGGGGAAACTCGCTGTCGCTCATACGCCCCGTACGTGCGTCGGGGTAAGAAGTGATTGGGGTCACCGCGGTTCGCGCCGGTTCAGCCCTCGCGGCGCAGCCGTCGCACCACGAACTCGCGGTCCAGCGACCCGAGCAGGGGGCCGAGTTGCGGCCCGGAGTCCTGGCCGAAGAACAGCTCGTAGCCGGCGGCGAAGAAGTCGCCCACGTCGACGTCGTGTCCTTTCGCCGTCTCGTATATCTCGCCCTGAATCGCCTCGCCATCGTGGCCCGCGGCGACGAACTCAGCGAGGTCGTCGAGCGCGGCGCGGGTGTCGGTATCGAACTCGGTGTCGGGCAGTTCGCTCTGAATCCGGTAGTTGTACTCGTTGTCCAGACGCTGCGCCCAGTTGCGGGCCTTCTCGACGCGCTCCATCGCCGTCTCTATCTGGGCCTCGGTGGCGTCCGCGGGGATGTGCCCCTCGTTTTTCGCCATCTCCACTCTGAGCCCCCGGTCGTCAGTCATCCCGAGGACGGCGGCGAACGTGTAGGGGATGCGTAGGCGGTCCTCCTCGACCGTGTTAACAACGAACGGGTACGCCCGCTCGGCAAACTCGTCGGTGCCCTCGAAGTACGCCCGCTCGAACTGGTCGAACTCCTCGACCAGCCTGTCGAGACGCGAGAGGTCCAAATCGCGCTGCTTGTTCGGGTTCAACGCGAAGAAGTACCGGACGACTTCGGGTTCCACGAGTTCGAGGAACTCGGGGGGCGTGAGAACGTTGCCCGCCGACGAGGAGAGCGCGTCGCCGTCGAGCGTGAACCACTCGTACACCATCGGCACGGGCGGAACATCTCCGAGCACCTCGCGGGCTATCTCCTGTCCGGAGGGCCAGGAGCCCTCGGCGTGGTCCTTGCCGAACGGCTCGAAGTCCACGCCGAGCACGCGCCACTGGGCGGGCCACTCGAAGCGCCAGGGGAGTTTGCCCTCCGAGAACGCGGCAGTCCCCTCGTGGCCACAGCCCTCGATTGTCCGGTCGCCCGCCTCGACATCGCCGCAGACGTACTCGACGGTGCCGGCCTCGACGTCGACAGCGGTGATGGCATCAGTTTCGGTGACGTGCCCGCAGTTCGCGCACACCGGTCGGAAGGGGATGTAGTCGTCGTCGACCTTCGACTGGTACTCAGCGAGCACGTCCCTGGCTTTCTCGCGGTTCGCCAGCACCTCCCCGACGACGCCGTCCATCTCGCCGGACTCGTACAGTTCGGTGTTCGACACCATCTCGACGGGGACGCCCACCGATTCGGCGGCGTCAGCGAGCAGGCCGGCGAAGTGCGCGCCGTAGGAGTCGTGACAGCCGAAGGGGTCCGGAATGCCCGTGTACGGCGCGCCGAGGTTCCGGCCGAGCGCGCCGGCGTCAATCTCACCGAGCCCCACCAGATTCCAGTCGCCGTCCGCGAGTTTTCGCGGAACTTTCCGGAGGGGGTCCCGGTCGTCGCTGGTGAACACCTGTCTGACCTCGTGGCCCCGCTCGCGGAGGACTTCAGCGACGAAGTAGCCGCGGAGAATCTCGTTGAGGTGGCCGATGTGTGGCACCCCGGAGGGCGAGACGCCGCCCTTCACGACGATGGGGTCGTCGGGCTCTCTGGCCTCGATGTCGTCGGCAACCTCGTCCGCCCAGAACGCGCGGTGTGTCGCCGTCTCCTCGTCGTTGGTGCCCATTTGACGCCCGATAGCCGTGTGGCAGAAATAAGGCTTCGGAGAGCGCCCGTGCGCTCAGGCGGGAACGACCGGGAAGGCCTCTCGGCGCCGGCACGCTCAGTCCGACGCGGGGCGGCCGTTCAGGCGTCGGGGTCCGTCCCCGAGTCCGCCTCCGCTTCGCCCTCCGTCTCGGCGTTCGGTTCGTGGACGGTCAGGACGGGCACCGGCGAGGTCCGGACGAGTTTCTCCGTGACGCTCCCGAGCAGGTAGCGGTCGAGACCCGTCCGGCCGTGGGTGCCGACGACCAGGAGGTCGATGTCGTGGTCCTCGACGTAGGAGAGAATCCGGGCGTGTATCGAGGTGTCGTGCTCCACGACGCCGACCACCGACTCGATGCCCCGCTCCTCGGCGTCGGTGACCGTGGACTCGACGACGTCCGACGCCTCCTCCTCTAGGAATCCGGTCTGCTCTCTGGTGTACGACCCCGCGCCGAGGCTGGCGACGTTGACCACGGAGAGGACGTGGAGCGCGGCGTCGTTGGTCACGACGGTGTCACACGCGACATCGAAGGCGGCGGCCGCCGAGTCGCTGCCGTCAGTCGGGAACAGTACCGAGTCGTAGGGGTAGTCGAACTCGGCGTCGGGGCGGAGCGTCAACACCGGCACGTCGGACTGGCGGACGACGCGCTCCGTGACGCTGCCCAAGAAGAGCCGCGAGAGCCCCTGGCGACCGTGGGTCGGCATCGCGACGAGGTCGATGTCGCGCTCCGCGGCGTACTCCGTGATGATGTCCTCGGGCGCGCCCTGGAGGACGGCCGTCTCGGCGGCGACGCCGCGCTCCGTGGCGCGCTCGGCCGCCTCGTCGACGATGCGCTCGCCTTCGGATTCGAGCGCGTCGACAATCTGGCCCCGGATACGGATGACGCTGTCGCGGGTCGTGTCCGCGACGTTGAGCACGTGGACGGTCGCGTCGTGTGCCGCCGCGATGTCGAGGACGTGCTCGAACGCCGCGGTCGCGGCCTCGCTGCCGTCCGTCGGGAAGAGGATGCGGTCGTACATACACGAGGGTTCACGCCCGACAGTGAAAAAAGCGACCGCCGGTCGTGCCGGTCCGGTAGGCTAAAGTGGCGATGTGGGATACAAACAGGTACGGGCCCTTAGCTTAGTCCGGTATAGCACTCGGCTCATAACCGAGCGGTCGTTGGTTCAAATCCGACAGGGCCCACTCGCTCGCCGCCCGTTTTCGAGTCGAACTCGGCCCCGAGTTTTGAATCGCGGCGTTCGATACATCCCATCAGCGGGACCCGATTGTCGGGCCGTACACCACGACCCATCGACGGATTCAGCTGCCGCCGGCAAAGTGATTTTAAACCTTTCACAGTATAATTGGCCAATCGTATCGCCATAGATAGTATAAGTTTTCAACCCCAAGACATAACTGGAATCGTATGTCAAGCAACGAATCCACGAACTTCGCTGCAGTCATCATCGCGTTCATCGTCGGCGGCGTTCTCCTCGGCCTGCTCATCAGATACGCACTCGTGTAACCCGGCTCGGACGACCCTCGACTCGACGGCAGCATCGACGTCGAACACCCGTCCCCGACTGCGGATTCGAAACCCTTTTTCCGCGCTCCGCCCTCCGCTGGTGTACGCGCCGCCTTAGCTCAGACTGGGAGAGCACTCGACTGAAGATCGAGCTGTCCCCGGTTCAAATCCGGGAGGCGGCATCCCGTTTTTACTCGGACGACAATCGGACGACGACATCGCCCTACAGCGGTTTTGCCGCGCATATCACGTCGAGATTTGAACCCTGATTTACTCGCGCCCTGACGCCATCATGCGTTTCGATTAGATTTGACGGGGGAGGGGCCTTCTAGTTACTCGTGAACATCCTACTCTTCGTCTGGATACAGTTGAACAAGGAGTGCGAGGAGAGTCGCTATAGAACCCGCAGTCGATAACCCCGCAATAGGGGACCGGAATAGGCCTACAACAGACCCGATAACAAGACAGCCGAATACTGCCCCTAGAGCTTTTCTTCTTGACCTACCCGTGAAAATCGAGAAGAGAGGGATACTCTCAAATTCATCATTATCTCTCGCTCGCTTTCGTCGTGCTTGCTCTATCGCATTTTTACTCCTCGCACCATCGTACCCTGCCACGATAGCAGCGGAGTAGAATAGTACCGCAATCAGAGGCGCTACTGGGTGTAGGTCGCTAGGAGAGATACTGAGAAAGTATCGTGAGACCACGCCCACGATCTGGAGCAACAATATCCCCCCTAGGAGACTTTTAGCAACCAGACTTCTATTAGACTCTAAGGCCTGACGTGGACTCTCTGCTGGGGCCAACATTCGGACTAAGAAATGAGCAAAGACACCTACTGATACAAAGCTGAGGACCCAGAGACCCATACCAATATACGGCTGAATCAATCCGACACCCATCATGATTAGACTGAGAAGGAGAATTAGATGAGTTAACAAAACGAGCAACACGGACGATACAAGCCAGCCGAGAAATCGCGGGCGATACCGAAGACTCCTAATCGATGAGAAAGGGTTCCGATTGAGCATAAAAAGCAGTCAAGTTCGCGTCTAATAATTCTAAGGCCAGATGAGACATTTGTGGCCTCGCGGGATTTAGAGCCGCTCCCCACCGAATTTTTCACATCGCCACTTGATAGCTCAGATTACTTGGCTTTCACTCGGCACTAACTCGCTCTGAGCAACTGGAGAGTGGATTCTCTCCTTGCCCAATTACTTCCCTCACTTCGCGCTCACGGCTTGGAGGACCCTCCTCTTTGGTTTTCACTCACCTCCTGCGGGATTCATCGGAACCCGACTCACTCGCCTCTCCGCCGCTCTCCACGTCTCTCCTCTTCCTGTTCCTCATCAGGGTCGTCATAGTCTGGCCGGTGCTTCTCGTGGAACTCACGAACGGAGTCGCAGTCATGCTCGTCTCGACGCGTGACGAAACCACCGAACCGAATCCGTCGCCAGCACTTGACCCCGTCAATGAACACAGGATTATCTCCCTGTCCATCGTGAGGCCCAACTTCAGCTTCACTACCATCCTCGGCTACGGCTTTTTCGTCGCACTTCCGGCAGACGAGATTTGCGTATCCCTCGCTAAATTCAGTAGAATACTCCCACATCGGCTCCTCGCAAACGGCGCAGATCCATTGCTTCTCACCCACGGGGAACCTGACCATGCCCTGACAAAGGATTTACTTCCAGAAATACCTTCGCGGGCTACTTCCCTTCCAGGTCTGCGGCGTCAATCTCACTCGCAAGATATTGCTCTCCCTTCTCTGTGATACGATAGACGCCGTTCCCGAGGTGCTGAACAAGTCGATAGTCCTCCAGCTTGCGACAGCGCTCCCCAATATACTGCCGAGAGTAGCGAACATCCCCGCTATCGGCCATCTTCTTCGGAGTCGAGGTTTCAGTCTGAGATAGATACTCCAGAATCCGCTCGTCGGCTAAGACCATCCAGTTAGCGGAATACCGCATGAAGGCTTCTGCCAGCCACGGCGCTATACTGACAGCGGAAAAACGGGTTTCGCTACTATAGCTGATTTCTCGTCTTGGGTAATCTATAACATCTATGCGTAACACGACACAATAACCGATGGGATCCGAGCAACGGCTTCAACGACTCTGCGCGGATAGAATTCGAAGTTACTTGGAGGCAAACGACTATGGGGATATTCAGGTCGGGGAGCAGACTCGGATCATCAAGGACTGTACCTTTGTGCCCGATGAGGACGGCTTTACACTCTACTTAGGCCACGCCGAGGCCGACGTTGTTCTCTACAAAACTGCTGATTCACTCACCGAGGAGCTGGAGGAGAGCGAACACCTGAAGCTCTATCAGAACGCCTCAAACGAACTCCGAATACCCTATGCTATCCTTGAGATCAAAAACGGGACTCTCACGACTGACGCCATTAGGTCCCGGACCATCATCGCTCGCGAGATGAACGAGATATTCCCCTTCCTCGGCTACTTCTTCGTCGGCGATGAGACAGCGCCGAGTCCCCGAATGATGTACCGGGCGGGGAAACACTTCGACTCCTTCTTCCTCACTGAGGAGGTTGGCGACAAAGAGTGGGTCCGGGAGCAGGTTATCAACGATGGGATTGAGCCCCACCTCCTCAAATTGGAATCGCTTGGCGTCCTATAGCTCTCACATCGCTCTCACGGCTCGGAGAGAAGTCCTCCTCGGCTTCCTGATTTTCCCTGCGGATTAACATCGGGATTTGATTGCTTGGCTCCACGAGCCGCTCACCGCTATCTCCTGAGCAGGGCCTTTGACACGGGGGGCGAGATCTATGTTAAGCACTCTGTCTCGATGCTATTCCATCCCCCCGTGGTTCGACATTTGGAGACTCGCTTTTCGCGGGGGTGGTAATTGAGTAGCCCTTCCCGCGCTCTGTCCGACTGTGTCACTTAGCTAAACTTCTGGAGGTGAGTTGCGAGGCGGGTTTTTCCAATTGATGGCATGGTTCAGTAACTCACTAAACTAGTCAATTTCTAGACTAACACATTTTCTTGATAGGGTATTGATGTGTGTCCAGACCATATGGGAGATATGGCGGTTCCAGAAGACTATGCCGGGGTCAAGGCACACGAAGCCGCCGTTGAACAGGCACGAGAGACCAAAGAGGATCTCAGCGTGACGTGGTCCGAATTCCTGGAGCATGCCGCTGAGGAGCTTTCGAACTAATGGACCGAGAGAACTCGTGGGGAGGTGCCACCCAAACCCCCACGAACACCAGCGATGACCTTAGAGTGAAACGAGGAGGTAACCTCGCTCATGCCTAAATCCGAGTCTCAAGTTGAAAAACAGTCGGCCGATAAAAGCTCCAACGAGGAGCTACGCCGGCGTATCTCTGCGCAACACGTCGAGAAGAGGCTCCGCGGTGCTGGAGTAACAATTGAGCGGTGCGCCGAGAAAGAGAACGATACAAAGGCGTGCTACAACCATCAAAACCAGCGCCCACCGACCGCCATGGGTGATGATTACGTTGTATTCGGAGGACGAGGTCTGGTTATTTTCGATATTGATGTTCCTGCTGGTGAACTGGATCAACTCCCCGATTGGGTCCGGAATTTGCCGAGCACGCTCACTGTTCAATCTCCTCACGGAGGCTTTCACCTCTATTATACGACCGAACAGAGAGATGATACGCTAAACATCCAATGGCCTCAGTGGGGGAGTGTTAGATCTGAAGGGCTGTATGTCGTTGGGGCTGGATCAACCATCAATCACGAACACTGCGGGGACGGGAAAGACGGTTGCCCCGGACAGGGAACTGGAAGATATACTCTTAAAATTGACCAACCGATAGCGACACTGACGGACGAACAGCTTAATTCGCTCAACCAAAATCCTGAGCAATCCAGGGATGACTCATCTAAGGGAGACTATGCGGGAGAGGTGATTGATCTACCTGATAGCGCTCTCGCAGATGAAGGTGAACAGTACATCTGTACCGATTTCCGCCGTCGAGCGACCGAATTAGCTGCTAATGACATTATGGACTTCCTCCGAGGGGGGACAGGGTCATACCAACTCAGACGTGAAGACGGAACTGGAATCGACCAGAGCGCAGCAGATTACTACACTCTCGACCATCTATACGGGGCATTTCGGTTCTGGGGAGAGGAAAAAGAGGATGCGCGACGCTATTCGATGGCCGTCTTCAAGCGATATTGCTGGGAGAATAGGTACGATAAAACTGGAAACCTTCGCAAGTGGCTCCGAAGGGGAGAGGCATATCTCCAAGAGCAGATGGACGCTGTCCAGAGGGAGTTTGATTTCGGGGACTGGCACCGGTGGCGACGGCGGCAATACGAAGGGGGATTCGACGCTAAAGAGCAGAAGCCATGGGCGGACCCCAACCGAGACGGCGAACCCAGTAGTATCGCATTAGACACCATCAGGGCCGCGACATGGATACTCGTAGGCGATATTCCGCCAGAGAGTGCGGCTCAACTATATGGACTCGCCATCCCCTCCACCATCTGTGGGGAAATGTGTACCCCCCTAGGGGTATCACATCGCTCGTATCCGACCGCCAACGAGATAGCAGATCTTGCCGTGGAACTCAATCCAGATCGCGAGCATTCGTATCACAAGGAGAATGTAAAGCGGCTACAGCGCGAGAGAGGCGAACTAGCGATGGCGTTCTGTCCATCAAGACCAAATGGGGAACGCTACGTCTACTATCCCGTGGATCTCCCTGACCCAGATGATGCCCAGTGGGTCAGAGTCAGCGGGGAGAAATCGGACGTGGGAGAGGTTAAACAAGATTAATCGAGCAAATGGCCTGATTCACTCAACCCTCCCAGTTAGCGCTGTCACTTTCGGGGTATTTCGGGAAGTCACCATCTTCATCTGGCCCATATTCTTCAGGACGGATGAGATCTCCACGGCGACTCCCTCCGACAATATTATCAGACAATTCGACTTTGAGAGTCTCCCAATTCCCCAGTCGATAGAGCCGTTTCCCTTGGTGCTCGTAGCGCCAGAATTCTTCATCGTCTAGGTAGATGAGACCAGAATTGGCGCAGTCCTCACGTCCGCAGACTATGGCGTTATCTGGATACCTGATAGGTTCAACAGCCGCAACGTAGGTCATCTTGCTCCGGTTCTCGGTTGGAGGGCCGTGTTGGGGGCATCTAGCGCGCATAGTTGGATACTAATCCTGTGAAACAAGAGTCCTGCGCCGAGCCAGAAATACTCATACTAGGTTAGAGCATCAAAGTCGTGCCGCGCTAAAAGGGGAATTGAACAAGCCGGTGAAATAATTAGAAAGGTCGTCAGATGCCGTTGATATAGTCTCGTCTCTGCTCCACCTTTACCTCCTCATCGCGCTTATCTTAGTGCTTGTCCAGCACGCCCTGCCGACGTAGAGCCGCCGACTCTCTCCGAGCCATAGAAGGCAATATGAGCTGTACTAATGACGAGCTGATGAATCCCGCAGTCAACTCATTTGACTTCGGGAGAGCGCCGTCTACGCGCTTTGAGAGCGAACTGCGAGTAAGTTCGGGCCGTTAAATTCATCGAGGATTTCTGCCTCACTTGCCCCCTCTAACCAATTGAAAGATTTGAGAAAGTCTTCATCGCCACTGAACGTGCCGTCTTCGTAGGTCGCAATCAATTCCCACTCGTCGAAATTATATCGCCGTTTGATTTTCACTGTCAAGGTTGGATTCCCCCACGTCTTGCTGAGTATAAGAGAGCAACAGTATTGAAAGTGAGGCCAGAAGGAGACCGGAACCATGGTGGTGGAGGGAGCGTCTATATGCCGTTAATGTAGTCCCGCCGTTGTTCAACCTTCACCTCCTCATCGCGCTTATCGTAGTGCTTGTCCAGCACGTCTTGCCCGACGTTCATCCGGTCAGAGACCACCTTCTCAGGAACGTCCTCGGTCAGGAAGTGAGTGATAGATCCCCGCCGGATTGCGTGAGGAGAGACGTTCACCGGACATTTTGAGTAGCCTCCGTATTCGGCCGCTTCGCAGGTATCCGGGTCGCGTCCCTCTGGGCACTCAGCGTAGAAGCAGGGGCGAGTGATTCGGTAGATTGCGTCCCGAATGCTCGACCGATTCATTCTCCCGTTCCGGCTCGTGAGAAGCGGCTCACGACCATACTCGTCTTCCACGTCGTGTCGGTTCTGGTCGCACCAGTCCTCTATCACTCGGCATATCTCGGCGCTGAGAGCGACCATGCGCTTGCCCTCATCACCGTTCTTGAGTGGCGTCTCCGAATCGGGACGGTGACGTAGCGCAAGACGTTCTCCCTCGGGATCGTAGTCGTCCACGTCCAGCGAGTGAAGCGCCCCGAGTCGCATTCCGGTATGCCAGAGGAGTTCGACGATGACGTGGGACCGGGATGCGTATTCGAACTTCCGCTGGTATTCCAGTAGCGCCTCCGCTTCTTCGTCATTAAGGATTGCTTCGCTCTGTTCGTCAGTCTTCTTCAGTTTCGGCATCAGTGCCTCGAATTTTTCGTGTAAGCCCTGTTCGACCGCGTCGATGGACTCGCACCAGCGGATGAAGACCCGGAGCGCATCGAGTTGGCCCTCAAGGGTGATGGGCTTGAGGTCTCCATCGTCTCGTCGCCACGTCTTGAACTTCTGGAGCTTTCGCCCCGAGATATCGTTCATATTGGTGAGTTCCTCGACGTTCTGGCACCACCGAATGAAGTGCTTGAGCCGGTAGTGATAGCCGTCGAGGGTACTCTGCGATACTTCTCGCTTCCGTGCTTCGAGGTACATGCCCTTCGCCTCGGCTGGCGAGATGGGTTCGAGCGTTTCGTTCGTCATCTGTGTTCTCCGAAACGCATGAGAGCCAGCGCGAGAGGCCGTCAAGGAGAACAGCCAAGAGCTGTCCCCGTCCTCGTGAGCGCAGCGAACGAGGGCACGGCGAGCTTGCTCGCCGGAGGTTCAAATCCGGGAGGCGGCATATTCTGGGACCACAACCGCGAGCGTAGCGAGCGGGCCGTCCCAGAAACGACGCCGGACGGATTCTGAACCAGACGAGTCGCGCGCAGCGAAGCGAGCACGTCTCGGCGAGGTTCAAATCCGGGAGGCGGCATCCCCTTCTCGGTTCACCCGCTACAAGAACGCTTGCGGAATCGGTCGTTTCCATACCCTCGGGACGCCTTTTGTACGGTCCGGCACAACCCGTAGGCATGCCTTCGGCGCTGTTCGTCGTCAGCGAACACGGCTACTGGGGCGAGGAGTGTATCGAACCGCTACAGACGCTCGATGGGGCGGGCTTCGACATCACCGTGGCGACGCCGACGGGGGACCCGCCGGTGCTCGACGAGCGGTCCGTGGACCCGGAGAGCGTGGGCGAGGCGACGGCCGAGCGCGTCCGTGCGGTTCACGAGGGCGACGAGCGGCTGAACGACCCGACCCCGCTCGCGAGAACCGACGCCGAGGGGTACGACGCCGTCGTGTTCCCCGGCGGACACGGCACGGCGTGGGACGTCAACCAGGACGAGGACGCACGCGGACTCCTACGGGACGCCGTCGCGGGCGACGACGGCACCGCGCTCGTGGTGTGTCACGCCGTCGGCATCCTCGCGTTCACCCGAACTGACGGGGGCGATTTCCTCGTTGAGGGGCGCGACGTGACCGGGTTCCCGAACGAATGGGAGGCGGATATCGTCGACGGGGATGGCCTGATGCCCGACGGGCGGAAACTGCCGTACTGGGTGGAAAGGGAGGTCCGCGCCGCGGGCGCGAACTGGGACGCCGAACTCGGCGCGGACACGAGCGTCACCGTCGACGGCGACTTGGTGACCGCGCGAGGGCCGGAGTCCTCCGCGGCGGCGGCGGAGGCGCTGCTGGTCGAACTCGGCGTCGAACAGTCGGTCTGAGGGGCACGAACCGACTCAGTCCCCCTGGACTGCGTCTCGTCGGTGCCGAAAGACTCGCCATCTCCAAGTACGGGCGGGACCGTCCCAGATTCCGTCGCCGGTGCCGGCGGTGAATCAGCCGTCCGGCATCACGGACTGCCGACCTTCTTCGTGACCCGGAACTCAGCGGGCGGGTTGAGGATGCCGGCGACCGTCCCGAGCGAGTGGACGACGGTGACGACGGGCGCCAGCGGGATGGCGAGCAGCCAGCCCAGACTGTCGTCGCCGTAGTACAGCACGCCGCGGCCGTACCAGAACAGCGTGAGAAGGCCCAGCCCCAGCGAGACGGACAGGAACAGCCCGCCGGCGACGCCGCCGATACCCAGCACCGACAGCGGGACGACGAGCAGCGTCACGACGGGCGAGAGGGCCCACGAGCAGTTCCGGACCCGGGTCAGAATCTCGTATCCGAGCGGCAGTTCCCGCGCGGCACGCAGGTTCCCCGCGGCCCACCGGCGGCGCTGTTGGGTTATCTCGGTGAGCGAGGGCGGCGCCTCGTTCCGACAGACCACGCTCGACAGTTCGAAGGAGAACTCCTCAAGTTGCTGGGCGGCGGCCCAGACGAAGGCGGTGTCCTCGACGAGCGTCTCCCGGTCCCAGGTCACCTCGTCCTCGACGGAGCGGCGGACGGCGATGCCGCCGCCCCACGCGAACAGCGGGATGGAGAGGCGGGCGAAGGCGCGTTGCTCTATCTGGACGCCCATCCGGTAGACGTCAGCGAGATAGGAGAGCGTCGAGCCGGTGCGGCGGGGCTGTTCGCGGAGCTGGACCACGTCGGCGTCCGGGAGGCCGTCGAACGATTCGAGGTGGCTGTCCTCGTCGAGGTAGAGCACGAACTCGCGCTCGCAGTCGAGCGTCCGGCGCGCCCACTCGATGGCGCGCCCCTTCCGGACCGCGGCGCAGTCGAAGCCGTCGGGGACGACGTGGACGGCGGCGCCCTCGACGTCGATGTCGGACTCGGCAATCACGTGAACGTCGTCGAGCGCGTCGGGCAGCGAGTCGACAGTCGACTGAACGACGCGCTCGGCATCGACGGTGAGGATGCGAACCTGTACGTCGTCGCCGCCGTGGACCGGCGGCGGGGCGTCGTAGCCCGCGCCGACGACGTACGTCAGGACGGCCCAGGCGAGCGCCGTGCCCGCGAACAGCGCCGTCGTCCCCCACAACAGCAGTTCGAACACGCTGTCCCAGTTGACGATGCCCAGCGTCAGCGACGGCACGAGCACCGCGAGGGCGGCGACGGCCAGGCCGAACCCAGTGCCGACCAGCGTCACACGTTCAGGTATCATACTCGCCCCGAGGAGCGACACGGCCTTGAGGGGTCGACACGCTGGCCCGCAGTATGCCCGATTTTACCCGGATTAAGCGTCTCTTAGCCGCTCTGCTCGACCTCCGCCGAGCGCTCGCGGAGCCACGCCTTCGTTTCGCTGTCGGGAAGCGATAGCTCGCGGGTGGTGACCGCCAGCTCGTCGTAGCCGCCCACCTCGGTCTCGCTGTCGATTATCTCCCCGGTTCGTTCGCGCACCTGTTCGATGATGCGGGCGTCGTGGTCGTCCCGGTCGGCCGGACGTGCGCCCGCGTTCGCGAGGTTGTGTTCGATGACTTCGCCGCTGGAGATCGGGGCGGCGCTGACGGGCATCAGCGGCGGGCCGGCGTACTCGGTGACGCCCGAAGTCATCGGCGTCTCCGGGTCGGTGATGTTGTCCTCCAGGTAGGCGTTCCCACCCTCGACGTTCGCGTCACCGACGTCCACCCGGAGGTAGGCGTTGCCGACGATGGAGGCGATGGTGTCGTCGTCGAGTTTCGTCGCCTCGTCGAAGTGATACATCACGTTGTTCACGACGACGCTCTCGGTGCCGGTCTTCAGCCGCGGGTTCCGACCGATGTTGTGCGCCCAGACGTTGCCGAACATGGCGACGTTCTTCGCGCCGTCCTTGATGAGCGAGCCGTAGGAGTGGACGCCCTTCGGGTGAGTCGCGTTGGCGAGCCCCTCGGCGGCGATGTTGTTCGTGAGCGTCGTGTTCGCGGAGGGGCCGCCAACGGTGAGGTTCTCGTCGATGGCCCACGTCACGGTACAGTGGTCGATGACGTTGTTCTCCGAGCGGTCCTGCGTGTGGAGGCCGGTGGGCGCGTACCCCTGTTCCTGGTCCGCGATGCCGGCCCGCACCCGGATGTGCTGGACGACGCAGTCGTCGGCCGCGACCTGAAACGACCCGCGGATGAAGGTGACGCCGGGCGAGGGCGCCGTCTGTCCCGCGATGTAGCATTTGTCGTCGCGGATGGACCACTGCTCGGCCTTCATGTCGATGGTGCCGCTCGTCTCGAAGACGACCAGGCGCTCGTGGGGCGTCTTGAACACACGGTCCAGGCGCTCCATGTCGGGTTCAGTGATAGTAATTATCGGCGTGTCGTCGTCGAGCCACGGCGCGGGGTCCGCGAACCCGTCGTCCGGCCCGAACTCGGAGATGCCGGCGGAGAGCCCCGCGTCCGACTCGTCGGCGGGGTCGGGGCTCGGCGTCGAGCGGAACACCGTCGCGCCAGCGGACGGGTCGAACGCGGCGAACTCCTCGTCGACGGACACGTCGGAGACGGCCCGGTACTGGTAGATGCGGCGGGTTTCCGCGGGGGCCGAAACCGAGAACGAGCGCGACTCCGAGACGGTGACGGAATCGGTCGTCTCCCACTCGTCGGCGCTCGTCTCCCGGTACTCGAAGTGACACTCAGTGCTCTCGACGCCGTCGGGGAGATAGCAGTTCGCCCGGAACGCCATCTGCTCGGGCGCCGTCTCGGCTTCGGCGGTGGCGATGACGGGGATGTCGGAGCGCCGTTCGACGCTCCCCTCGTGGTCGGGCTCTCCCAAATCAACGTTCTCGGTGGGTTCGACGCCCGACACGTCCTTGAACGTCGCCGTCACCGTGCCGGGTCCGTACTCCTCCATGCCCGTGGCCGCGAGGCCGACGTACACGTCCTCGGAGAGCGATAGGCCGTCAGCGCCGAACTCGTAGAAGCGCTCCCAGTTCTCGCCGGTCATCGAACCGAACACTTCTATCGTGTCCCCCGAGCGCTTCACCCGGAGCCACTCGGCCATCGGCCCCAGGCGCGCCGTGGTGTTCTCCCCCGACGCCGCGCGCCACTGGACCGAGGACGGACTGGCGTCGTACACTGTCTCGCCGTCCTGGTTCCGCCTCGCCATCACGTGTCGTGCCGTGGCGTCGAGCGACTCACGCACCATCACGCCGGCCTTCTCCCAGCCCGTGGTGCCTTCGAGCGCCACCGCGTGGACGGCCACGTCGAAGTCGCCGGACACCTCGCTGTAGAGAAAGTGGCCCTGGTCGTTCTCGGGGCCGAGGTCGTCGCCCCCGGCGGTCATCCGAATCAGTTCCGTGGTGTAGGGTTCGGGCTCAGTCGTCGTTTCCGTCGTCGTTCTCGGCGGCTCCCCGCCCGGGTCCCCGTCGGTCGTCGTGTTCTCGGGACCGGGGTCACCGTCGGAGAACGTCGAACAGCCGGCGAGCGTGGCCGTACATCCGAGGCCGAACGTCTGGAGGAAGCGGCGGCGGCGTACCATCGTGACTTCGTATCAGAGATGGACGATGATGAAAGTTCTTTCGCCGGCCCCGGGTTTCTCGGTGCGATGCGGGATTTTCAACCCCGGCGGCTCAGTCGCCTATCGTTAGCTCCGTCTTGCCCGCGACGGTTTCGGAGGCCTCGTTGCCGTCCCCGAGCAGGCCGCGGGCGGCGTTCTTCCCCCACTCGACGGCCGGTTGGGTGAACGTCTCGACGCCGTACAGTTCGCCCGCGAGCACACAGGCCGCCTGCATCTCGTAGAGGAGCTTTCCCACCGAGCGGGCGTCGATGCGCTCGATTTCGACGCGGACGCTCGGGCGGCCGGCGACGGCGAGACTCGCCTCGGTGGCCTCGAACTCCGCGTCGATGAGCGCCGACAGCGACGTGTCCGCAAGGAGGCTCAAATCGTCGTCCTCGGGGTCGGGAACCTCGCCCGCGGGGCGCTCTCGGGGGCGGACGAACGTGACCATCTTGTCGCGCGGGCCGGCGCGGTATAACTGAAGCTGTGAGTGCTGGTCGGTCGCGCCGAGCGCGCGCACCGGCGTCTGTCCGAGGCCGTCCTTCCCGAGGCTCTCGGCCCAGAGCTGTGCGAACCACTCCGCGAAGTACTCCAGATTCTCAACATAGGGCATCACGGCGTTCGTGCCCGCGCCGCGCTCGTCGAGGGCGTACGCCGTCGCGCCGAAGGCGTAGGCGGGACAGTCGAACAGCGAGCCCGAGAGGTCAGCGTCGCGCGCGCCGGCGAGCAGCCCCTCGATGTTCGCGCCCGCGGCGGCCGCGGGGGCGAGTCCGACCGCCGAGAGCACCGAAAACCGGCCGGGGACGCCCTCGGGCACGTCGAGCGCCGGGAGGCCGTGTTTCTCCGCGAGGCGGCGCAGCGGTCCGGACTCGCCGGTGGTGACGAGCGTGCGCTCCGCCCAGTCGATTCCTTCATCCGCCATCGCCTCGCGGACGACGAGGAAGTTCGCGAGCGTCTCCGCCGTCGTGCCCGAGCGGGAGACGACGTTCACGACGGTCTCGGAGAGCGGGAGGTCCGCGAGCGTGGATTCCACGTCCGCGGGGTCCACGTTGTCGAGGACGTGAACGGGCACGTCGGTGTCGAGCGCCTCCGCGAGCGTCGCGGCGCCGAGCGCGCTCCCGCCGATGCCGACGACGACGACGGCCTCCGGGTCCGGGAGGTCCGCGACGGCGTTGCGTATCACCGTCGGGTTCGCCGTCTCGGGGAGGTTCAGCGCGGCGTAGCCGAACGCCTCCGTTTCCCGACCGTCCTGTATCCGTTCGTGGGCGTCCGCGACCCGTTCGTCCAGTCGCTGGAGCGCGTCGCGGGAGACGCCGGGCGAGGCGACCTCCGCGAGGGCGTTGCCGATATCGACGTACACGCCGGAGCGTCGGTGAGGCGCGTATTAAGTACCACGGAGACGCCGGGAACCGGCCCTCACGCGGCGCCGAGCACGACCACTCAATTTATGTGTGTAGTTGTCGGAAATTGGGGTAGATGTATCCACTGACCGACTCCCCGCTCGTTCGGGACGGGAAGGTGCTGTTGCTGGCGATGGACCACGGGCTGGAGCACGGTCCTGTCGACTTCGAACCGGTGCCTGAGACGGTGAACCCCGAAGTCGTCTTCGACGCGGCGACACACGACGCGGTCACGGGACTGGCGGTACAGAAGGGCGTCGCGGAGGCGTACTACCCCTCCTACGAGGACGACGTGACCCTGCTGGCGAAGCTCAACGGGACGAGCAACCTCTGGGAGGGCGAGCCGTACTCCCCGCAGAACTGGACGGTCGAAAACGCGGCGGCGATGGGCGCGGACGCGGTGGGCTACACCGTGTACGCCGGTTCGAACCGCGAACCGGAGATGTTCAAGGACTTCCGGGACGCCCAGGAGGCGGCCCGCGAGCACGACCTGCCCGTCGTGATGTGGTCGTACCCGCGCGGCGAGGGCGTCGAGGACGACACCGCCGACGACGTCATCGCGTACGCGACGCGCATCGGCCTCGAACTCGGCGCGGACGTGACGAAGGTGAAATCGCCCGGCAGCGTCGAGGCGATGGAGTGGGCCGTCGACGCGGCCGGGCGCTCGAAAGTCGTCCTCTCGGGCGGGTCGAAAGTCGATGACCTACAGTTCCTCCAGAGCGTCGAGGACTCCCTCGAAGCCGGCAGTTCCGGCCTCGCCGTCGGCCGGAACGTCTGGCAGCGCGAGGACCCCGAAGGCATGCTCGACGCGCTCGAAGCGGTCATCTTCGAGGAGGAGTCCGCGGAGAGCGCCGTCGATTACGTGAGCCCCTAACATGTCACTCATGGAACCGCAAAACGTCGACGCGATTACCGACGCGATAGCCGACACCGCCCGGGAGGTCCGGGGCGGCCTGCTCTCCCGACGCGGGAAGACGGCCGGAAGCAACCCGAGCGGCGAGGCCCAGCTCGCGGCCGACGTGTGGGCCGACGACCTGTTCGCGGACGCGCTCGCGGACCTGCCCGGCGTCGGAAGCTACGCCAGCGAGGAACGCGAGGCCGTCATCGACTGCGGCGCCGGCCTCTCCGTCGCCGTGGACCCGCTCGACGGCTCCTCGAACCTGCCGACGAACAACACCTGTGGCACCCTCTTTGCGGTGTACGACGCCCCGCTCCCCGCGAGCGGCCGGGACCTCCTCGCCGCTGGCTACGTGCTCTACGGCCCGGCGACCACGATGGTCGTCGCCCGCGACGGCGACGTGAGCGAGTACGCCATCACCGAGGACGGCCGCGACGTCGTCCAGGAGTCGGTCGAACTCCCCGATGAGCCCGTCGTGTACGGGTTCGGCGGGCGACGGCCCGAGTGGCCCTCGAAGTTCGCGTCGTACGTCAACGCCATCGAAACCGAGGAGCGCCTGAAATGCCGCTACGGCGGCGCGCTCGTCGGGGACGTGAACCAGGTGCTCGGCCACGGCGGCGTGTTCGCGTATCCGGCGCTCTCCGAGCGCCCGAACGGGAAACTCCGCCTCCAGTTCGAGGGGCACCCAATCGCCTACGTTGTCGAGTGCGCGGGCGGGCGCTCCTCCGACGGCGAGCGCTCCATCCTCGACGTAGAACCGGACACCCTCCACGACAGGGTGCCGGTCCACGTCGGCAACGAGTCGCTCATCGACAAGCTTGAGCGAAAGCTCGGGGGGCACCGATGAGCGAGATTAAAGTCGGCGTCAACGGCTACGGCACCATCGGCAAGCGCGTCGCTGACGCCGTGACGCTCCAACCCGACATGGACCTCGTCGGCGTCGCGAAAACGTCCCCGAACGTCGAGGCCGCGGCGGCCCGACAGCGGGGGTACTCCTTGTATACGCCCAAGAAGTACACCGAGCGCTTCGACGACACGGCGTTCGAACTCGCGGGCACGCTCAAGGACTTAATCAAGGAGAGCGACGTGATGGTCGACACCACGCCGTCGGGCATCGGCGCCGAGAACCGGAAGCGCTACGCGGCGGAGAACACCCCTGCCATCTTCCAGGGCGGCGAGGACGCCGACGTGGCGGACGTGAGCTTCGTCGCGAGCGAGACGTTCGAGGAGGCCCAGGGCGAGGAGGCGGTGCGCGTCGTCTCCTGCAACACGACGGGCCTCTCGCGCGCGCTGGGCACGCTGGACCGCGAACTCGGCGTCGGGAAGGCGCGCGCGACGCTGGTCCGGCGCGGCGGCGACCCCACCCAGCCGAACCGGGGGCCAATCAACGACACGATGCCGGACCCGCCGACGATTCCGTCCCACCACGGGCCGGACGTCGAAGCCGTACTGCCCCACATCGACATCGACACGCTCGCGGTGAAGGTGCCGACGACGCTGATGCACCTCCACGCCGTGAACGTCACGCTCGAATCCGAGACGGACGCCGACACGGTGCGGGAGATACTCGACGAACACCCGCGCGTCGAACTCGTGCCGGGCGAGGCGGGCGTCGAGGGCTGTGCGCATCTCCGCGAGGCGGCCAACGACAGGGGCCGCCCGCGCGGCGACGTCTGGGAGAACTGCGTGTGGGACGAGTCGGTGACGGTGAAGGGCTCGGACCTCTACTTCTTCCAGGCCATCCACCAGGAGAGCGACGTGGTGCCCGAGAACATCGACGCGGTGCGCGCGCTCGCCGGCACCGCCGACGCCGCCGAGTCGGTGGCGCGCACGGACGAGGCGCTCGGCATCGGCTTCGGGCTGCTCCCCGACGAGTAACGCAGTCCCGTTTTTCTTCAGTGTGCGGGCGAGATACTATGGGCCATGACACCTAGTAGCACGTATGGCTCTCGCCCGACACCGGCACGGGTTCGGCGGCGCGCTCGGCGCACTGGCCTCGCAGGTCCACCCGGTGTTCATGCTCCCGCCGGTGGCCGTCTCCGTCTTCGGCGCGGCGCTCGCGGGCGGGTTCTCCGTCACCGTCGCCGCCGTCCACGCGGCGGCGATATTCGCGGCGGTGTACACGGCCCACGTGAAGGACGGCTACGTCGATTTCCACGTGCGCGGCGAGGACGCCGACCACCCGCTCACCGTGTTCGGCTGTCGGGTCGCGCTCGCGGGGGCGACGGCCGCGTTCGTGTGCTGTCTGGGCGCGCTCTGGGCGCTTGCCGGTCCGGGGGCCGCGTTTTTGACCGCGCCGACGTGGGTCATCGGCTACCTCCACGCGCCCCAACTCGACACGAACCCGGTGACGACGACGCTCGGCTACCCCGTCGGCGTCGGCCTCGCGCTGCTCGGCGGGTTCTACGCCCAAACTGGGGATATACAAACGGTTCCGCTCGCGCTGGCGGGCGTGTTCGTGCTCACGCTGGGCGGTGTGAAAGTCATCGACGACGCGCAGGACTACCGCTACGACCGGTCCATCGACAAGCGGACAGTGGCTGTTGTCCTCGGACTCGGGCGTGCGCGCCGGGCGGGGTTCGCGGCGCTCGCAGCCGGACTCGCCTCGGTAATCGTGCTCGCCGCGACGGGGGTTCTCCCGACGAGCGCCGTGCTCGCGGCGTTCGCGTTCGGCGCCGTCGCCGCCGTCGCGCGCCGTGCCGACCCGGAACTGGCGACGATGCTCCTCGTCCGGGGCGCGTACGTGTTCCTCGCGCTCCTCACCGTCGCGGTGTGGTATCGGCCGATGGCGGGGACACCAGGAGTGGACATCACCGCGCTCGGCCCGCACACGTATCTCGCGACGGAGGTCGTCTTCGGCGCGGCGGCGTTCGCCTTACTCGTCCGGGCGGACGCACTCCGGGACGCGGCGGGGACCGTCGCGTTGCTCTACCCCGTCGCCTACGTCTGGGACTGGTACACCCTCGAAGTCGGCGTGTTCGCCATCCAGAGCCGGACTGGCATCGACCTGCTCGGAATCCCCATCGAGGAGCATCTGTTCATGGTCGTCGTGCCCGCGCTGGTTGTCGGTGTCCACGAGACGAAGCGGGGGTGGGGCGAAGCAGGGGAACGGGACGGTCCCGCCTCCGGCGGCGCGTGAGACGCCGCCGCACGGATTCCGGCAGACGGGTTCCGGGGTCGGAAACCCCTTTAGCGGAGTCGGTAACGGTTCGAACACGTGCCCTCCCCACGACTCCCGAACCCCGTGCGCCTCGTCATTCTGGGCGTCGGGTTGCTGCTCGCGCGCCTCGGACTGGTGAACCCCGAGCGGGTGCGCCGAACGACGGACCTGGCGTGGCCCCGCATCGTCACCGGCCTCGCGCGGATGTCGAAAAACGCCGTGGACGTGGCGATGGTCGGCGCGGCTGTGGGCTCGTCGGCCATCGCCGGGGTCGGGTTCGCGGGGCCGTTCTGGGGGCTGGCGTTCGCGCTCGGCGGCGGCGTCGCGGCGGGCACCATCGCGCTCGTCTCCCAGCGCTTCGGCGCGGAGGCGTTCGACGAACTCGGCCTCGCAATCCGTTCGAGCGCGCTCCTCGCAGTGGTTATCACCGTGCCGCTCGGCGCAATGTTCTACCTCTTTCCGAGCGAACTCATCGGCCTGCTGACGAGCGACCCCGCGAGCAGGGCGCTCGGCGCCGACTACCTTCGGATTGTGGCCTTCGGCCTGCCGTTCGCGGCGCTGAACCTCATCGGAAGCCGGACGTTCATTGGGTTGGACGACTCCTGGACGCCGATGGTGCTCCGCTCGGGCGGCGCCGTCGCGAACGTCGTGTTGAACGGCGTGTTCATCTTCGGATTCGGGATGGGCGTCGCCGGCGCGGCGCTCGGAACGGTGCTCTCGAACGCCGTCATCGCCGCCGCGTTCGCCGTCGGACTCGGGCGCGGCGGGCTGCCGTATCTCGGGACGTTCCCCGTTCAGGTGAGCCCGCTCGGCCGGTACGCCGAACTCGACACGCTCCGGGACGTGATACGCATCGGCCTCCCCGTCGCCGGGCGACAGACGGTGTGGACGGGCGCGCGCTTCCCGATGCTCGCCATCGTCGCCGCCTTCGGCTCACACGTCGCGGCGGCGTACATCATCACCCGGCGCATCATGGGGCTGATGAACACCCCCGGCTGGGGGTTCGGCCTCGCCTCCTCCTCGCTGGTCGGTCAGGAACTCGGGCAGGGCGAGGAGGCGTCGGCCGCGGAGTACGGCCGCGACATCGTGCGCTTCTCCGTGGCGACGTACGTCGTCGCCGCGCTCCCCGTCGCGCTGTTCGCGGAGCCAATCGTCCGCCTGTTCGTCAGCGGGGGCGCCGAACCGGGGACGGTGCCGGCGGCCGTGACGCTCGTGTACGCCGCCTGTCTCTCGATGATAGGGCAGGGCCTGAAATCCGGCGCCGCCGGGCCGCTCGACGCCAGCGGCGACACGCGGATTCCCTTCTACAGCCAGATTCTCGGGATGTTCGGCGCGGCGATTCCGCTGGCGTACCTCGGGACGGTGACGCCGCTGGGGATGATGGGCCTCTACCTCTCGCTCATCGCGGAGGCGGCCGTCCCCGGCGCTATCAACTACTATCGCTTCTCGACGGGCGCGTGGAAGGCGATAAGCCGGGAGTATCGCCCGGAGACTGCCGACTGAGGGGAGGTGTTTCCGCCCCCGCTCGTGAACTGGAGCGTCATCGCCGCCGGCGTCGTGGTGGTTGCCGTTTTCCGGAGCGTGCTGGCGGGCGTCGAACGCTATTAGAAAACCTTCCGCTGACAGGTGCCACACAGCGTCTCCTCCTTTTTGTCCACCTCGCGGACCGTCGGGGAGAACGACATCGCACACCGGGCGTTGTCGCAGTGGTCGAGACCGAGCGTGTGACCGACCTCGTGGACGACTTCCTTGCGGACCCGGTCCGCGAACACGTCCCCCGCGGACTTCGCTGCGAACCCGCCGTCGCTTGAGGTGTTGAGCCGGTACGTCGACACCACACAGCCCTTTCCTTCGAGGTAAGCGAGGCCGAACACGTAGTTCCGGCGGCGATAGTAGAGGTCCTCGCCCGTGATGGCGATGGTCTTCTCGCCGGTGCCGGCGCCCGCCGCCGCGTCGATGATGTCCTCGGCGCGGTACTGTTCGCGTCGCTCGTCGTAGGCGCCCGCGGGGAGCGACTGGGCGGCCTGAACCGTCACGTCACAGTCGTAAATCGTGCGCAACGCCGAGGAGGTCTGTCGCTTGACCACCGCGGGCACGTCCCCGACGGGCACGATGTCGACGCGCATAAAGCCGGATACGGCGGGCGGGAGTATAAATATCCCGGCAGACAACGCAACGCACTTGGACCAGTCCACCGGAAAGCGTGTATGAACGTCGCGGCGCTCGCGCTGGACATCGACGGGGTGCTCGTCGACGTCGCTGACTCGTATCGGCGGGCTATCGTGGAGTCCGTCGAACGGGAGTACGGCGAGACGATACCGAAGGCCGAAATCCAGTCGTTCAAGGACGCCGGCGGGTTCAACAACGACTGGGAACTGACGGACGCCGTCGCCCTGCTCGTGCTCGCGCGCCGGGCGGGGGTGGACGCCGACGTAGCGTCGTTCACCGACGCAATCGCCGCGCGCGGCGGGGGCATCGACGCCGCGAAAGCCGTCGTGTCGTCGGAACTCGCCCAGTCCGATTCGGTGTTCGAGGCGTGGGACCCCGACGCCCTCCGGGACACGTTCCAGCAACTGTATCTCGGCGCCGACCTGTATCGCGAACTCGAAGGCGCGGAGCCGACGATGGAGACGCCGGGGTTCATCCACGACGAACCCGTCATTCTCGACCCCGACGTGGCGGCGTGGCTCACCGAGCGCTACCCCGTCGGCGTCGTCACCGGCAGACCGGCCGCGGAGGCCGACATCGCGCTCGAACGGGCCGGACTCGACGTGCCCCGGGAGCACCGCTACACGATGGACGACGCGACGCCCGGAAAGCCGGAGCC
>Ga0207719_100083_pt1 | contig 82947 bp, 80 predicted proteins | sample A23P1SouthBayCA_2_FD_187279 | JGI IMG/M metagenome (GOLD analysis project Ga0207719, IMG submission 187279) | Aerobic enrichment media microbial communities from Eden Landing Ponds, California, USA - A23 P3 (3) (SPAdes) | ecosystem: Environmental > Aquatic > Marine > Unclassified | place...
CGAGCAGAAGCGCAGGGAGCGGGATTTGAATTAGACCAGTCGCAGCCTGCGCAGGGAGCGAAGCGACCGAGCAGGACCGTCTGGACGTGGTTCAAATCCCCGACCGAGCATGGATTTTCGAGCGACCAACGGGAGCGAGAAACATCCACGCGCAGGGAGTGGGATTTGAGCAGGGAAGTCGCAGCGGCCGAGCGGAGCGAGGCCGTCGTCTTCCCGAGTTCAAATCCCCGACCGAGCATTCTTCTGCGAGACGACGTGACGAAAAAAGAAGCGCAGCGAACACCTCCGAGCACGCGAACGGTGAGCGGAGCGAGCCGTAAAGGGTCACTCCGATTCGGTCGGAGCGGTGCCGTCGCTCTCACCGCGTCGGACGACGAGCACGGGCGCGACGGCCCCCTCAGCGATCCGATCGGTCGTGTCGCCGAGGACCGTCGTCAACAGCGTGTCCTGGCCCTCGCCCATGACGATGACGTCGAACTCGCCGGAGCGCTCGACGACGGCGCGGGTCGGCGACTCGGCGGCGGGGCCGGACTCGGTCCGGATCTGTCCGGGGTCGACTCCGCGCTCGCGTAGCGTCTCAGCACAGTGGTCGAGGAGCGTCTCGGTGTCGTCTGCTCCAGCGCCGTCGGTGAGCGCCCAGAGCGTGACCGTCCCGTCGTCGAGGAGCGTCGCGACGAGGTCCGCGAGGCGGTCGACGTCGACCGCGCCACGGAGCGGGACGAGAATATCGTCGATCTCCCCGACAGGGTTCGGGAGCAAGACAGTGGTTGCGCCGACCGCTGCGGCGACGCGGTCGAGCGTCTGGTCCCTGTCGTGGGTGAACGCGACCCGCGTTTCGACCTCACGACCGGCGGCGGTGAACGTCGCGGCGATGTCGTCGACGGCCTCGTTCGCGCGGTCCTCGAACTGCATGCTCGCTTGCTCGGCCGGCGTCTGCTCCGGCAAAACGTGGTAGCCCAGCACGATTATCTCGGCGGGCGCGAGAAATTCCACGAGCGACTGCGGGATGGTCTGGCCCTCGAGCACCTCGACCGGAACGAGGACGCGCGGCGGTTCGTGGATGGACAGGCTGTCGTCCGGCGTGGCGCCGGAATCGTCGTTCGTCATCAGAGGACCCCCTTGAGTTGGACATCGTTCGCGTAGTACTTGTACCACCCGGCGGACGCGACCATGATCGCGACGCCGATGATCTGCGATTCCAACTGCATGAAGCCGATCATGGCGAAACTGGCGAGCGCGCCCAGACCCGCCACTACCGGCGCCGCTGGCACGCGGAAGTCGGGGTCGTACCACTCGGGGTCGTTCCGACGGATCGCCAGCAGCGAGACGCAGATGAGGCCGTACATCACGAGGTGGAGGAACGAGGCGACTTCGGCGAGCATCTCGACTTCCCCGAGCGCGACGAGCACCAGCACGGGACCGCCGGCCATCGCCAGCGCGACGTGGGGCGTGCCGTATTTGAGGTTCATCCGACTCGCGAACTTCGGGATGATGGCGTCCTTGCTCACCGCGAACACCGCCCGGGAGGTCGACAGGATCGACGCGTTAGCGCTGGAGATGGTCGCCAGCAGGCCGGCCACGAGGATGACGATAGCGCCGGGGCCGCCGAGAAAGGACCGCGCGACTTCGACCATTGCCGTCTCCTCGAGGGTGGAGAGGCGGGCGCTCCCGAGGGCGCTAGTCGCGACGTAGATGGTCAACACGTAGAGGACGCCGACGATCAGGACCGAGCCGATCATCGCGAGCGGGAGGTTCCGGCCGGGGTTTTTGATATCGCCGGCGACGGTCGCGACCTGCGCGAAGCCGAGATACGAGGTGAACACGAGCGCGGCGGTCGTGAATATGGGCATCGAACCGAAGGGCATGAACTCCTCGGGGGTGTTCGTCGTCCCGAAGACGCCCAGCGAGTCGAGGCCGCCGTACCCAAGAAAGAGTACGAGGATCGTCAGCAACAGGCCGACGACGTAGTTCTGGAGTTTCGTGGCGTTCTCGGTCCCGAACAGATTCAGTCCCGTCAGGAAGACGCCGAAGACCAGTGCCAGCGGAACGACGACCGGCGTGTTCGCGACCGGGACACCCGCCTCGGCCAGCACGGCCGCGGCGTAGTTCCCGAAGCCGACGAGGTAGAACGCCGTCGCGAACACGAGCCCGAGCCAGACGCTGATACCGACGATCGCGCCCGGAAGCGCGCCAAGTGCCCGCGAGACGAAGTAGTAGCCGCCGCCCGATTTCGGCATCGCGGTCGCCAGTTCCGAGGCCGGGAGCGCGACCAGCAGGGCGACGACGGCCCCGATGGCGAAGGAACCGGCCGCCGCCGGGCCGGCCCGCCCGGCCGCGATACCGGGGAAGACGAAGATACCCGCGCCGATCATCGTGCCGACGCCGACGGCGAGCCCGCCGACGAGCCCGATCGACCGCTCGAGTTCCGACCCTTCCTCCGTGACGGTCGTTTCCTCGTTCGCCTCCGTCGGAAGCGCCACCTCCGCCGGCGTCTCGCCGGCCCTGTTGGCCCGTTCGCCCTCGTTGTCGCTTGCCGTTCCCATGTATCCCAGAGTGTCCCGGAAACTGATAAATGTGAGAGCCCGATCCTCGAACCTGGAAAGTCGGACGGGGATGCTGACCGGACCCGCTCAGGGTTCGACGAGCGTGACTTCGTCACCGACCGCGACCGTCTCGCCGCGGTCGCCTTCGGGCACGCTCGCGATGACCATCAGCGCGTAGAAGTGGTCGAACGCGTTGGGGTCGGCCCACTCCGGGAACGTCTCGCGGCGCTTCTCGACGAAGCGCTCGCGAAAGCCCGGGAGCGGGTCGCCGGTGTCGGGGTCTCGTTGTGGGACGACACACCGGCCACAGGGCGTCACGCCGTCGAACCGGACGCCGTCGGCCGAAAACGAGGGGGCCTCGGTACCGACGAGGCGGTCCTCCCAGAACGGGTCGACGCCCGCTATCTCGACGTTGGCCCGGAGTCTCCGCCGGGCGCTGTCGACGGACAGGTCGTCGAACCACGACGCGACGGCCTCGAGCGTGGCCGTGCTCACGACCGATGGACCCATCCCGGGCCGGTCGACGAACCCGACTGACCGGTCGCATTCGAGCGTCAGGTCGGTGTCGAAGTAGTCGCCGAACCACGCCGCCGCCTGGTCGCGTCCCGGAGCCGAATCGAGGTCGAACTGGTGGGAGTCGCCGTCGGGCGCGTCGACGAGCAGTTCGGCCGTCTCCGGGTCGAACGTCGTCGAGAGACGGTGGAATCGGTCGGACTGTTTCGCGTTGAACGTTTCACCGTCCGCGTCGAGCAGGGCGAACTCGCGGTCGTGAGCGAGCGTCCCACCCTCGCGGATCCGCGCCGCGTCCACGTCGAGTCCGTCGAGTCCCTTCACCGGATACACCGTGAGCCGCGCGACCGAAGCCATCACCGGGGAGTGGCCCGCCGGGGTCAAAGCCCTTCTCACGAACGCCGACCGGTCGGCGTCCGTCGAGTCGGCCGCGACGTGCCCGGACGTTCGATCGATGGTGCGGCCGGGATCCGGCGGCCCCTCACACCAGCGGTTCCAGTTCGTCCGCGAGTCGCTCGCCCATTCGGACCATCGCGTTGTCTCCCGGGTGGACCAGGTCCGTTGTCAGGCCACCGACGTCAGTGAGCAGGTCGGCCCCTTCGAGAAGCGTAACGTTTTCCCGGTCCGTCTCGGCGACGATTTCGCGGAGTTCCTCGCGGAAGCGGTCGCAGACCTCACCCTCCCCATGGCCGGGAACCAGGTCGCGCGAGTTGGGGTAGATGGTGATCGGGACGACGGGTTTCTCGGGGTGGGCGGCGGCCACCGTCTCGACCATGTTCGCGGCGCGCTCGCGGAACTCCGCGGGGGTGAAGGTGCCGACCATGTTGACCGAGAGCGCGAGCGTCGCCACGTCCCAGTCCTCGCGGGCGGCGATGTGGTCGGCCATCGCGGCGTCGCAGTAGTTGCTCCCGCAGGTCCCCAGATTCACGAGGTCGGCGTCGAGTCGGTTCGCGGTCTGTCCGACGTAGGTGAGGTGCTCGCCCAGCGCCGCCTCGCCCTCGGTGATCGAGGTGCCGTAGGCGAGGTAGGTCAGGTCGGGAACCTCCGCCTCCCGCGGGGGGCGACGCTCGCCCGCGGCGCCGTGATAGGAGACCCACCCGCCGCGGTGCTCTCCCGGGAGTCGGAGCCGACAGACCTCCGGGTCGAAGGCCAGCTCCGAGCGCACGTCGGGGCCGATGCGCTCGAGTTTCTCGGGCATCGACACCTCGATGGTCGTCGGTTCGGGACCGATTTCGTGTTCGACCCGCTCCTGGAACGGGCCCCAGAACACCCGGACCGTCGACGTTTCGACGCCGTTTTGCGGTTCGACCGAGAGCGTGACCTCGACCGACTCCTCGGGGACAAAGCGCAGTTCGACGCCGGCGGGATGCCGGACGCGCCGCTTGGCCCCGTCGTTGAGGTCGGCCCTGACCGACTCGGGGACTCGCTGGAGCAGTCGTCCGTCCGGGCCGCGGCCCGCGTCGGCGACCAGTTCGCCGACGTTGTGGAAAGCGATGTCCTCATGGTGCATACCTCGAACTGCCCCGCGCCGGAAAAATAGCCGTCGAAGCCGGAACTCAGTACCCTACCGGACGGGGCCGGACACCGCGGAGCGCTACTCGGACTCCGCGGGACGCTACTCGGACTCCGCGGGACGCTACTCGGTGAGAACGCTCGCGCCCGCGAGGTCGTAAGCGTCGAGATACGCACGCTCGCGCTCGACGAGTTCCCGGAACAGCCCTTCGGCGCGTTCGCGCTCGATGGTCACGAGCGGGTCGTTCAGAAAGGCCTGGAAGGCCAGATCGAGGTCGCCGGTCAGGCCGGCCTCGACGAGGGTCTCCTGGTTGTCGACGTGGGTTTCGACCATCGAGCGGACCTGCCGGGGGAGCGTTCCCGCGGTGATGGGTGAGATGTCGTCGCCCGTGACCATCGCGTTCGTCTCGACAACGCTTCCCTCCGGAAGATCCGGACACTGCCCGGTGTTCGGATAGTTGAGGTTGGTCTTCACCGGTTCGATGCCGAGGAGGGCGCGGATGATGTCCACGACTTCCTCGCTGGAGTCGTCGAGTTCGAACTCGCCGTCGTCGTTCAGGAACCGCTCCATCTTCGCGGGCGACTCGTCGTCGCTGACGCGGGCCTCGCTCGGGGTCATCCGGACGCCCCACTTGTGGAACTCCGCTGGGTCGTCCACGTCGAGATACCACGGCACGAACTCGGCGAGGTGGCGGTCGCCGGCCGCCGGGAAGACGCCGAAGCGGCCGTACAGGTCGAAGGCTATCTGAAAGTTGTTGATCCAGTAGCCCGCATCGGCGAACTCGCCGGGTTCGTACCCCGGGATGGGCTGGCGGCGCTCGAGTTCTGCGTCGAGGTACTGGAAGACGTCGTGGCCGTTCCAGCGCGCCTCGTCGATCCAGGTGAAGTGGTTGATCCCTTTGACGTTCACCGCGATGTCGTCGCGGCCCACGTTCTCGGCCTCGTCGACGTATCGCTCGGCCACCTCGGCGAACATCTCCTGGACGTGGAACACCTCGTGACAGAGCCCGATGGCGTTAATATCGGGGTATTCGGCGTATAGCGTCCGCGTACAGACCGTCATCGGGTTGGTGTAGTTGACGACCCAGGCGTTGGGGCACTGCTCGCGGACCGTCGCGGCTATCTCCCGGTACTGGGGCACCGCCCGCATCGCCCGCAGGGTCCCGCCCGGCCCCACCGTGTCGGCGACCGGCTGGTAGATGCCGTATTCCCTAGGTACGTCGATGTCGTGGACGAACGTCTCTTCGGGCGGGTCCTGGATTGAACAGACCACGAAGTCCGCGCCCGCGAGCGCGTCGTCGATGTCCCGATTGGCCGAGAACTCCCAGTCGCCGGGCACGTCGCGAGCCATTACGTCGTTGCCCAGGTGCGCGTTCCCGACCGCGCCCTCGTAGTCGAGGTCGTAGAGTGCGACCTCGCCGGAGACGTCCCCGCAAGCCGCCAGATCGTTGATCAGCGTGAGCGCCCAGCCGCTGCTCGCGCCGCCGACGTAGCCGATTTTCACGTCCGAGACGGTGCGGCTGGAAACCGCGCCGAGGTCGTGCATATGTGCCGGGCGGTCGCCGGAACGGAAGTACCTGCCGCTGGCGGCCGCTCGTTCCGGAACCAGCCCCGGACTCGGAGTTTCGGCCCCGCCGGTGCTACTCGATGTGGACGCCCAGCACTGCGTTACTCGACACGGACGCCCAGCACCGCGCTCCCGGGGACCTCGGCCGCGAGGACGCCACCGCTCTCGGCGTCCACCGACGCGGCCTCGGGTGCGAACTCGTCAGCGTTGTCCGCCGCCGACGCTGTCGCGGGGTCGGCGCCGGCGAACAGAACTTCGGCGTCGGCCACGTCGACCCGTTCGTCGGTCGCCAGGTCGACGCGCACGTCCCGCGCGTCCAGGTCGCGGTTCGAGAGCGTCACGAAGGTCCCACCCTCGGACTCGGAGACGGAGGCGCTGACCAGTGGGACCGCGGGCAGGTCCTCGGCGGGGTTGCGCTCCTCGGTTTCGACGGTCGAGCGGCGCGCCGTCGCGCCGATGTGGGGCTCGTAGAGGTCGAACACGCGGTAGGTGGGTGTTGCCCACGCCCGCTCCTCGTCGGTCTCCACGAGACACTGCAGGACGTTGACCGTCTGGGCGATGTTCGCCATCGTCACTGCGTCGGCGTGACGATTGAAGATGTCGAGGACGCCCGCCGCGGAGACGGCGTCCCGGACCGTGTTGGGCTGTTCGAGGCCGCTCTCGGCGTCGGGGTGCCAGACGCCCCACTCGTCGACGATGATCCCGATGTCGCTCCCCGGCGCGTGTGCCTCGACCGTGGCGGCCGCGCGCTCGATGTCGTCGGCGAGCTGGAGCGAGTCCGCGAAGAGGCGGTAGTACTGCTCGTCGTCGAAGTCGGTCGAGTCGCCGGCCTCGTAGTAGCGGTGGACCGAGAGGTGGTCGACCATGTAGGCCTCCTCTCCGAGTTCCCGGAGGAACTCGCGGTTCCACTCGTCGCTGGTGTCGCCGCAGGCGATGAACTCCAGGTCCGCCTCGCACAGCGTCCGCCCGGCGGCCCGCATGTAGGTGGCGAAGCGGCGGTAGTCGCGGGCGTACTCCGCGGGCGCGTAGTTCCCGCCACAGCCCCAGTTCTCGTTGCCGATTCCCCAGTACGGGACGCCGTAGGACTCCTCGCGGCCGTTTTCCCGCCGGCGCTCGGCGAGGGTCGTCTCGCCGTCGTAGTTGCAGTACTCGATCCAGTCGGTGGCCTCGCCGGGGTCGCCGGAGCCGACGTTCGCGGCGAGATACGGCTCGGCGTCGATCGACTCACAGAGCGTGAGGAACTCGTCGGTGCCGAAGTCGTTCGACTCCTCGGGCGCCTTGTCCCGGCCCTGTGCCCACCAGAGGTTCCGGCGGTCAGGCCGCTCCTCCCGCGGGCCGACGCCGTCCTCCCAGTGGTAGTCGTCGGCGAAACAGCCGCCGGGCCAGCGCAGAACCGGCGTCTCCAGGTCCTGGAGCAGTTCGAGCGTGTCCGTCCGCACCCCGTCGACAGTCTCGACGGCGTCGTCCTCGCCGACCCAGAGCCCGCCGTAGATACAGCGCCCGAGATGCTCGGCGAAGTGGCCGTAAACGCCTGGTTCGATGGGTGCGATTCGGTCGTCGTGTACGGTGACCGTGTCGGTCATGCCCGCCCGGTGTCACGGCACCGATATAATTCGTTCGTCGTCACGGCGTGAGTCTGAACCCGTACCCGATCCGTCGGTCGAATGAAAAAGTTGACATGAATTCGGAAGCAATGATCGGCGATGACGGCACATTCGGTTTTCGGGTTAGGGATTCCCCTTTGGGCTGTCGGTGGGTCGATCATCTTGGTTACGATGCTCTCTGTCGGGCTGTGGATCGCTCGCGATGCGAGCGCTCGGGGCAGCGATCAGCCGTGGATCTGGGCCCTCGTGTGCGTCACTACGCCGGTCGGCTTACCCTACTACTTCTATCTGCGCTTTTTCGGCGACGGGATCAACAGCGACCGGTCACCGGTGACGGGGCGAGACCGATGGATCCGGGTGTTCGGGATCGCCGGGCTGGTCGCTCTCCTCGTCGGAAGCGCCGTCGCACCGCCGGACCCGGTCACGCAAATACGGTACGTGGCCGGCACGTACGTCGCGGTTTCGGCTCTGGCCGCGCTCGTCGTTCTCGGACGTTCCGGACGGGGGAAGCGACCGGAATCAGAGGTCTGAGCCGCCACTCGACGAAACATTTTCGAGAGACCGCTCAGTCCAGTTCGAGCGTCGCGCGGACCCCCTCGGCCATCGTGGTCCCCTCGCTCGTCTCGAAGAACTCCAGGCCGACGTAGCCGTCGTAGCCGGCGTCGTCGAGCGCGGCGAAGACGTTCCCGTAGGCGATTTCACCCGTGCCCGGTTCCAGGCGGCCGGGGTTGTCCGCGACGTGGACGTGGCCGACCTGGTCGACGTTCTCGGTCAGATTCCGGATCACGTCGCCCTCGGTGATCTGCTGGTGGTAGATGTCGAACAGGACCTGCACCCGTTCGCTGTCGACAGCGCGAGCGATGTCGAAGGCCTCCCGCGAGGACGTGAGGAAGTAGCCGGGGTGGTCGACGACCGTGTTCAGCGGTTCGATGACGAGCGTGACGCCCTCGGATTCGGCGGTCGGCGCGACGGCCCGCAGGACGTTCTCGAGGGCGCGGCGCTGGGTCGCGCGGTCGAACCCGCCCTGGTCCGGCCCGATCGTCAGAATGAGACAGTCGGCGCCCAGGTCGCCCGCGGCCTCGATGGATCGGCCCACGTCCGAGACGGCCTCGCCGTGGTCGTAGGGGTTGGTCATCGCCGGCGCAGCGCGGTCGTCGATGTTCGACCCCGCGCCGCCGGCGAGGATGCCCGCTATCTCGACACCGTGTTCCTCGCAGGCCGCCTCGACCGCCGCCAGGTCCGCGCCCTCCCAGTCGAAGAATTCGACGGCGTCGACGCCCAATTCGGCCGCGCGCTCGATGCCGTCGGGGATTGTCTCGTCGGGTCCGGCGAGGATGCCCGCGTTCACGTCGAAGCGGACCATCAGGCCGCCTCCCCGCTCAGTCCGCGGACGCTGGGTCTTCGTGTTACCGTCGCAGCAATGCGTCGTGTCATAGTTCTGTCTCTCGGCGGCAGGTCTTCAACCTGTTCGTCGCGGAAATCGGGTCCCCGTCCGCCCCGCTCGGACACGCAACACCAAAGAGCGAGGGGACCGACGTGCCACCAATGAGCACGGACGCTGACGCGGCAGTGGCGAAATTGGAGAAGGTTCGCGTCGAGACATACCGGACCGCGCCCGACGAGTTCGCCGACACGGTCGAATCGGTGGTCGACGGGCCGGCGGTCGGCGTCGAACTGGCCGACCTGGACGTCTCGCTCTCCGACACGCCGGTCGCGGTCGATCCGACGCCGGCCGCCCTGAAGGCGGCGACGACGGGCGTCACCGCCGCGTCGCTGTGCGTGGCGGACTACGGGACGCTCGTCCTGCCGGACGACGACCGGGGTTCCGAACTCGTGAGCCTGTTCGTCGACCACCACGTCGCGATCCTGCGCGAATCCGACGTGGTCCCGGACATGGAGACGGCCTTCGAGCGCTTCGACGCGGACCTGCACGGATCCGCGGCCGCGGGCGAGAGTCGAACCAGCCGGATCCTCGCGACCGGGCCGAGCGCGACGGCGGACATGGGCGAACTCGTCATCGGCGCGCACGGGCCCGAAACCGTGACCGCGCTCGTCCTGGAGGAGTAACGATGGCCAAACGCGAGGAGTATGAGCGACTCATCCGAACCGAGGGCGCGAGCGTCCGTGAGAACACGCAGGGGTTCAACCAGGGCCGCTACGAATCGGTCGCGAAACTCGACGACTACGAGGGACTCAAGGCCGAGGCCCGCGCGATAAAGGAAGACGCCATCGAGCGACTCCCGGAACTGATCGAGGGGTTGCGCGAGTCCGTCGAATCGAACGGCGGCACCCTCTATCTCGCCGACGACGCCGCCGACGCCAACGAGTACATCCGTGAGGTGGTCGCCGACCGCGAGGCCGACCGCGTCGTCAAGAGCAAGTCGATGACCACCGAGGAAATCGAGGTCAACGAGGTCCTCGAAGCCGACGGCGTCGACGTCGTCGAGACGGACCTGGGCGAGTGGGTCATCCAGCTGGCCGACGAGTCGCCCTCCCACATCGTCGGCCCGGCGATCCACAAGTCCCGCGAAGAGATCGCCGACCTGCTCAACGAGCGGTTCGACCCCGACCCGCCGCTTTCGACCGCCGAAGAACTGACCGGTTTCGCCCGCGAGCACCTCGGCGAACTGATAGAGTCGGCGGAGGTAGGGATGACGGGCGCGAACTTCGTCGCGGCCGACTCGGGGACGATGGCGCTCGTCACGAGCGAGGGCAACGCCCGCAAGACCGTCGCGGCGACGGACACGCATATCGCCGTCGCGGGCGTCGAGAAGGTCGTCCCGAGCGTCGAAGACCTGTCGGCGTTCGTGGAACTGATCGGGCGCTCGGGCACGGGACAGGACATCACCTCGTACGTCTCCCTGCTCACGCCGCCGGTCGACTCGCCGGTCGTCGACTTCGCGGACGACGAGCGCCCGCTCTCCGAGCACGACGCCGACCGCGACTTTCACCTGGTCCTGATCGACAACGGCCGGATGGCGATGCGCGACGACGAGCAGTTGCGCGAGACGCTGTACTGCATCCGGTGTGGCGCCTGCTCGAACTCGTGTGCGAACTTCCAGAGCGTCGGCGGCCACGCCTTCGGCGGCGAGACCTACTCGGGCGGTATCGGGACCGGCTGGGAGGCCGGCGTCGAGGGACTCGACTCCGCCGCCGAGTTCAACGACTTCTGTACCGGCTGTACGCGCTGTGCGCCCGCCTGCCCCGTGAAAATCGACATCCCGTGGATCAACACGGTGGTCCGCGACCGGATCAACCGCGGCGCCGACCCCGAGGCCTTCGACTCGCTGGTCGACGGGCTGACGCCCGACGCGGAAGGCGACGATGCCCCGGATCACGAGGGAGAGACGGACGGTCGCCCGCCGCTGGACAAGCGCTTTTTCGGCAACTTCGAGACGGTCGCGAAACTCGGCAGCGCCACCGCGCCGGTGTCGAACTGGCTCGCGGACCTGGGGCCGAGTCGGTGGCTCATGGAGCGAACCATCGGGATCGACCGCCGACGGGACCTGCCCGAGTTTCGCCGCGAGACGTTCCACGAGTGGGCCGCGTCGCGGTCTTCGAACCGTGGGGACGCGGATGCGGATGCGGTTGCGGATGCGGAGGACCGGAACCGGACGAACGGCCGCCGAGTCGTCGTGTATCCCGACCTCTACACGAACCACGTCCAGGTCGAGCGCGGGAAAGCGGCCGTCCGGGTTCTCGAGGCGCTCGGCTGTGACGTGGTCGTCCCGGACGTGCGGTCGAGCGGCCGCGCGCCGTTCTCCCAGGGGATGGTTCGGACGGCGACCGACCACGCCGAGGACGTTCTCGCCGACCTCGACCCGTACGCCGCGAGCGGCTACGACGTGGTCGTCGTCGAACCCAGCGATCTCGCGATGATCGACCGCGAGTACGAGAAACTCGTCGAGGACGGGGACCGGGACGCGCTCGAAGCCGTCCGGGAGCGCTCCTATGAGGTCATGGAGTACGTCTGCGGCCTCCTCGAACAGGCGGGCGCGGACCCGGATCCACTCGTCGGGGCGGACGACCGCACCAGTGGGTCGACGGGCGGTCGCGACACCTCGGACGCCCCGGGCGTCGTCTACCACAGCCACTGCCAGCAGCGGACACTCGGCCTCGAAAGGCACACGGTCGACGTGCTCGAGCGGTTGGGGTACGACGTGACCACGACCGACGTGGAGTGTTGCGGGATGGCTGGCAGTTTCGGCTACAAGGCCGACTACTACGACGTGAGCATGGACGTCGGCGCCCAGTTGCGCGAGCAACTCGACGCCGCCGGGAACGCCGACCGGGTACCGGTCGCCAGCGGGACCTCCTGTCTGGAACAGATCGACGCGCTGCTCTCGCGGACTCCTACCCACCCCGTCGAACTGCTCGACCCCGAGTCGTCTGTGTAACACGACGGTCCGATTTCCCGGCGGAATCGTGTGGGACCGCCAATGTTTATCACCGCGGCGGGGGAGATGCGGGCCGTGAATCCGCTCGCCGACAACCCGTTGCGGACCCGCGCGGACTTCCAGGCGGCCGTCCGGGACCTGTTCGGCCCGCTCGAAGCGTACCGGAGTCCGGGCGGCGCGCGCCTGACGCCCGGCGAGACGCAGGCCCACTTCCCCGCCGTCGCCGCCGACTGCGAGGGCTTTTCCCGGCCGCTGTGGGGCCTGGTCCCGCTCGCGGCCGGCGGCGGCGCGTTCGACGGCTGGGACCGCTACCGCGAGGGCCTCGTCAACGGCACCGACCCCGACCACGAGGAGTACTGGGGGCCCGCCGAGGACTTCTCGCAGAAACACGTCGAGATGGCCGCTATCGGCCTCGGCCTCGCGCTCGCACCCGAGGAGTTGTGGGAGCCGCTCGACGATACCGAGCGCGAGCAGGTCGTCGCGTGGCTCTCGCAGATCAACGACGCCGGCCTCCACGACTGTAACTGGAAATTCTTCCGCGTGCTCGTGAACATCGGCCTGCGCGAAGTTGGCGCCGAGCACGACTGGGAACTGACACAGGGGACGCTCGACAGGCTGGAGTCGTTCGCCCTCTCGGAGGGATGGTACAGCGACGGCCCCGCCGACGAGAAGCCCTGTGGCTACTACATCCCGTGGGCGATGCAGTTCTACGGGCTCGTCTACGCGGCCGTCGTCGGCGACGACGACCCGGAGCGCTCGGCCCGCTTCCGGGAGCGCGCCGCGGAGTTCGCGACAGAGTTCGTCCACTGGTTCCGCGCCGACGGCGCGGGCCTGCCCTACGGCCGGAGCCTGACCTACCGCTTCGCACAGGCCTCGTTCTGGGGCGCACTCGCGTTCGCGGACGTCGAGGCGCTCCCCTGGGGCCAGGTCCGCGGGCTGTGGGCCCGGAACATCCGCCAGTGGGCCGACCAGCCCATCTTCACCGGCGACGGTGTCCTGTCGGTGGGCTATGTCTACCCGACGCTGAAGACGAGCGAACCCTACAACTCCGCGAGTTCGCCCTACTGGGCGATGAAGGCGTTCCTGCCGCTGGCGCTCCCGGCCGAGCACCCGTTCTGGCAGGCCGAGGAGGAACCGCTCGCGGCGACGCCCGCGACGGCCGGCACCGTCGTCCAGCACCACCCGAAGATGGTGATCTGTCGGGACGAGGGCGCGGGTCATCACTACGCGCTCACGACCGGACAGAACAGCCAGTACCAGGAGAAATACACCAAGATAGCCTACTCGACCGAGTTCGGGTTCAGCGTTCGGAGTCGTGCGCTCGGGCTGGCGGGCGCCGGTCACGACGGCGCGCTCGCGCTGAGCGAGGGCGGCACACATTACCGGATCCGCCTCGAGATCGACGAGTCAGTCGTCGACGATAGCGGCGAGCGCCCCACACTCTACTCCCGGTGGACGCCGTGGTCGGACGTGACCGTCGACACGTGGGTCGCCCCGGCCTCGCCGTGGCACGTCCGCGTCCACCGACTCGAGACGGGTCGCCCGCTCCACAGCGGCGAGGGCGGGTTCGCGATCAGCCGCGCGGGCGACGACGCCGCCGACGCCTGCGAGCGCGTCGAGAACGCGGGTGAAGCGGTCGTCCGCTACCCGGAGGGAGTGGGCGGCGTCGTGGACCTGCTGGACGATGGCGCAAATCCCCGCGACGGGGCGGCCGTCGACCAGGGCCCGAACACCAACCTCGTCGCGCCCCGTACAGTCGTTCCGACCCTGACCGGCGAGCACGACCCCGGCACGCACTGGCTGGTCGCGGGCGTCACCGCCGCCGCGCCCGGGGGCGACGCCCGCTGGGACTCACCGCCTGAAATCGCCGTTGAGGACAGCGTCCCCACCGTTCGCGACAGGGACGGCACGACGGTCCTGCGGTGTGACGACTCGGCGCCGGGGCCGCTGTCGGGGCTGGCAGAGGTCTTCGACCGTTCCTGAACGCGTCGCAGGCGTCCGTCGCACCGTCGGAGCGCTGATCGCACCGATGGAAACGACGAGTGCCCACCACACCGCCGGAGCACTCGTCGCACTGCCGGAACGCGGTCGATGGGAACTTTGACACTCGCGGGGCCCCGAGTGACCGCCAATGTCGACAGCGGACGCGCAGGTGTCGAAGCGGCGGGCGTGGCTGATGGCCGCTCGGCCACAGACGCTCCCCGCCGGCGCGGCACCGGTCGTCGTCGGCGCCGGCGTCGCCGTCCACGCGGGCGTGTTCGCACCGCTCCCCTGGCTCGCGGCGCTGGTCGGCGCCCTGCTCATCCAGGTCGGAACCAACTTCGCCAACGACTACTACGACGCCGTCAAGGGCGCCGACACCGACGAACGCGAGGGGTTCACGCGAGTGACCGCCGGCGGACTGATCGCGCCCGAACGGGTCAAGCGGGCGATGGTCGCCACCTACGGCCTCGCCGTGGTGGTCGGCCTGTATCTCGTCGCGGTCGGCGGCGTGCCGATCCTCGTGGTCGGCCTCTCCTCTATCGCGGCCGGCATCCTCTACACCGGCGGCCCCTACCCCTACGGCTACCGCGGCCTGGGGGATCTGTTCGTGTTCGTCTACTTCGGCGTCGTCGCCGTCACGGGCACCTTCTACGTCCAGGCCGTCGCGTCCGGCGGGTACGCGCTCTTCCCGACGTGGGTTCCCGAGGGGACTGTCACCGCGGCAGCCGTGACCGCCAGCCTCCCCGCGGCCGGCCTCTCGACGGCGATTCTGGTCGTCAACAACATCCGGGACCGCGAGACGGACGCCGCCGCGGGCAAGCGCACGCTCGCTGTCCTGCTCGGCTACCGCTGGAGCAGGGTCGAGTTCCTCGCGCTGGTCGGGATGGCCTACGTCGTCCCGGTTCTCTTCGCGCTAGACCCGGCGTTCGGCCTGCCCGCGCTCGCGCCGTTCGTTTCGCTCCCGCTCGCGGTGTCAGTCTCCCGCACCGTGCTGACGAGAACCGACGGCGAGGCGCTGAACCCCGCGCTGGAACGAGTGGGGCAGACGCTGTTCGTCCACTCGCTCCTGTTCGCGGCCGGCCTGGCCGCGCCTGAACTGCTCTCCCTATGACGCTCACCGAGTTTGCACTCCCGCTCGAATCGCCCCTCTCGACGGCCGCCGGGTCCATCGGCGAGCGCAGGGGACTGCTCGTCGAGTACGACCATCGTGGCGAGCGGGGGGTCGGCGAGGCGACGCCGCTTTCCGGCTGGACCGAGTCGCTCTCGGCCTGTAGGGAGGGGCTCGAACGGGCGCTCGAAGCGGGACGCGACGGCGACCACACCGCGGCACTGCTGGAACTCGACGCCGACGACGTCCCGGCGGCGCGACACGGCTTCGCGACCGCACTTCTGGACGCCGACGCGCGCGCCGACGGCGACCCCCTGTATCGCTGGTTCGACGGGAGCCGTCGCTGTGACCGAGTTCCGGTCAACGCGACCGTGGGCGACGCGGACCGAGAAACGACCGTTACCGTGGCCGAGTCGGCCGTCGACGCGGGCTTCGACTGCCTGAAGTGCAAGGTCGGCGCCCGCTCGCTCGACGCGGACCTCGACCGGATCCGCGCAGTCCGCGCCGCCGTCGGCGACGACGTGACGCTCCGCCTCGACGCCAACGGTGCCTGGGACCGCGAGACGGCCGCGCGCGCCTTCGACGTGGCCGAATCGCTCGACGTGGCTTACGTCGAACAGCCGCTCCCGGCCGAGGATCTCTCGGGGCTGGCCGACCTCCGGGGCGGTCCCGTCGGCGTCGCCGTCGACGAGACGCTTGCCGAGCACTCGATGGCCGCGGTGTTCGAGGCCGACGCCGCGGACGTGGTGGTCCTCAAGCCGATGGCGCTGGGCGGTCCCGGCACCGCGCACACCCTCGCGATGCGAGCGCGCGAAGAGAGGGTCGAACCCGTCGTGACGACGACTGTCGACGGCGTCGTCGCGCGAACCGCGGCGGTCCACGTCGCCGCCGCGATCCCCGACGTGGCGCCCTGCGGCCTCGCGACCGCTGACCTGCTGGCCGCCGACCTCGGGCCGGATCCTGCCCCCGTCTCCGACGGGCACGCGGCGGTGCCACAGGACCCCGGACTCGGCGTCGACCCGGCGACGCTCGATCCGGCGACGCTCGACCCCGGAGGATCTGACCCGTGACGCTCCCGGACCCGGACGAGTGGCCCGTCGAGGGCCCCGTTCCGGATTCCGTCCCCGACCCGTCGCCGGACCTGCTCCGACTCCGGGCGGAAGCGACGCCCGCGGCGACCGCGCTCGTCGATGCCGATTCGGGCGAACGGTGGTCCTATTCGGCGGTCGACGAGCGCGCCTCCGACCTGGCCGCGCGGCTCGCCGCCCTCGGAAGTGGCGGACCGGGACCCGTCGCGTCGGACGGCGTCGAGCGCGTCGGCCTGTTGCTCGGCACGCGCGTCGCGTTCGCGCCCCTCTACTTCGCGGTCCAGCGACGTGGGTCGACGGCCGTCCCGCTGAACGTCGCGCTCACGACGGACACGCTCCGCTCGCAAGCCGAGCGCGCCGCGCTCGACTGCCTGGTCTGTGATGTAGATACCGAGGCGCTTGCGGCCGACATCGCACCCGACGGTGCGCCGGTCACAACAGTCGACGAGCCACGGCGAGACGACGTTTCGCCGCTCGGTTCGGAGGTGGCGCCGCTCGATTCGAAGGCGGTGGAGTCCGGGGAAGGGTCGGAGTCAGAAGCCGAGACCGCTCCGGCCGAGCCGGCCGAGCGCTCGCTCGACGCCGACCGACTCGTCCTGTTCACTTCGGGCACGACCGGCCGACCGAAGGGCGTCAGGCTCACCGGCCGGAACCTCGTCGCCAGCGCCGTCGGCTCGGCCGAGCGGCTGGGTGTCGCGCCCGGCGACCGCTGGCTGGTTTGCCTGCCGACCTACCATATGGGTGGGCTCGCGCCCCTCGTCCGCTCGACGCTCTACGGCACGACGGCGGTCATCCAGCGCGAGTTCGACGCTGACGCGACCGCCCGGATGACCGACCGCGAGGTGACCGGCGTCTCGCTCGTCCCGACGATGCTCGCGCGTCTGCTCGACGCCGGGTGGTCGCCGCCCGACTCGCTGCGATTCGTCCTCCTCGGGGGCGCGCCCGCCTCCGAGGACCTGCTCAACCGCGCGCTCGCGGCGGGCGTGCCGGTCTTCCCGACCTACGGCCTCACCGAGACGGCCTCGCAGGTCGCGACTGCGACGCCCGAGGATGTCGCGTCCCATCCGGGAACGGTCGGCCGGCCGCTCCGCGAGACCGAGGTGTCGATCCGCGATGCGGACGGCGATCCGGTCACAGCGAGGGTGGATACGGCGGGTGATGGAGCGATTGAGACGGGCGAGACGGGCGAGACGGGCGAACTCGTCGTCTCGGGCCCGACCGTCACGCCTGGCTACCTGGACGACGAGCGGACCGCGGCCGCGTTCGGCCCGGCAGGGTTGCATACCGGCGACGTAGCCCGCCGCGACGCCGCGGGCCGCCTCTGGATCGTCGGCCGCGTCGACGACCGTATCGTCACCGGCGGCGAGAACGTTCACCCCGACTCTGTCGCCGACGCGCTCCGGGAGCATCCACACGTTGCCGACGCCGCCGTCGTCGGCCTCCCCGACCCCGAGTGGGGCGAACGGGTCGGCGCGCTCGTCGTGCCGGGTTCGAATTCGGAGGGCGCGGACTCACTCACCGCCGAGTCGGAGGGCGCGGACTCACTCACCGCCGAGTCGGAGGGCACGGACTCACTCACCGCCGAGTCGGAGGGCACGGACTCACTCACCCCCGAGTCGGTCCGCGAGTTCGCCCGCGATTCGGTCGCGGCGTTCGCCGTGCCGAAGACCATCGGCTTCGCGGACCGCCTCCCGCGAACGGCATCGGGCACGGTCGACCGCGAGGCCGTCCGCGCTCGCCTCGCGGACGAGGAGTGACCTGCGCCGACGCCGTTGGTCCTGGCCCTGCTGGTCCTGATCCGCGGCGGTTCTGTCGCGGCATTTAATCGCGCCCGTCGCCTACGAGGGAGCGTGTGCACGCTCGTCTTCGCCTGGCAGGTGTTCCCCGACGCGCCGGTGGTCGCCGCGGCCAACCGCGACGAACGCCTCGATAGACCCTCGGACCCGCCCTCGCTCATCGACACCGACCCCGGTGTCGTCGCTCCGACCGACGGCGAGGCCGGCGGCACCTGGATCGGCTACAACGAACACGGCGTCTTCGTCGCCGTCACGAACCGCTGGACCGGCCGCGATATCGAGGGCGAGCGCTCGCGGGGCCTGCTCGTCCGCGACGCGCTCCGGCAGGAGTCGGCCGAGGCCGCGACCAGACTGGTCGAGAGCGAACTCGATGACACCACCTACGAGGGGTTCAATCTCGTCACCGCCGACGAACACGCGGCGCTCCTGCTGGAGTGGGACTGTGAGACCCGTCGCGTCCGGAACTTTCAGCCCGGCGTCCACGTCGTCGTCAACGTCGGTGCGGACGGCGAGTACGCCATCCCCGAGCGGCGCGCCGTCGCGGGCGAGCGACAGGCCGGGAACGCCGACGCCGTCGCCGCGGAACTGCGTGTCGAACCCGGTGAGGGCGGGGACGCGTGGCTCGACCGCGCGGCGGCCGTGCTCGGCGACCACGACTTCGGCGTCTGTATCCACGGGGAGGGATTCGGAACGCGCTCCTCGTCGCTGATCGCTATCGATGCCGACGAAACCGGTCGGTACCGGTACGCGGACGGGCCGCCCTGCGAGACGGCATATTGCGCGGTGGAAAGCCAAATTTAAACGGTGCTGACACGGATCGTAGGACATGGCCGCAGCCGAGGAAGACCTCAACGAGGACGAGCGTGCGGGGCTGGAACTCATCCGCGAGACGGGTGGGATCCACCAGAGCGACTTCTGGAAGAAACTCGACGTGAGTTCTCGCAAGGGGAGTCGCATCGCCGAGTCGCTGGCCGAAGACGACCTCATCCAGCGCGAGGACACCGTCTACGAGGGCCACAACACCTACTACCTGACGCCGGCGCCGCGCGACCTGAATTTCTCCCTGCTCATGGCCGGCGACCAGTTCTCGCCGTTCGTCGGCGACGACGAGGTCGACGCCCACAGCGACACCTTCTCCCAGTGGGTCATGAACCTCGCCTACGAGGAGTAACGCGCCGTCTTTGGCCGATTTCGACTGATCTCGGGGGCGAGGTCGAGCATGGATCGCGCCTCGATAGTCCCGTCTCTCCCTTCCTGAGAAAGACGACAGCACCGTCTCTACTCACCTGAAAAAGACGACAGAAACCGGACCCGGACGGGATCCGGAACCGCAATATTCGGCTATTCTCGAACGCCGGTCAGTCTTCGAGTGCGTCGGCGATGCGGCCGAGTTCGCGGCGGGCGTCGTGGACCTCGTCGCGGAGCTTTCGGACTTCGCGGACGAGTTCCTCGTCGGCCTTGGAGGACTCCTCCTCGCCGCGGCCACCGGGGCCGCCGGGGCCGCCGCCCATGCCGGGCGGACCGCCGCCACCGCCCATCATGCCGCCCATCATCTGCGCGAACGGGTTGCCGCCGCCACCGCCGCCCATGCCGGGCGGACCGCCGCCACCGCCCATCATCTCTTCCATGCGCTCCTCGCGGCTCTTGCCCTCGCCGTCGCCCTCTCCGCCATCTTCGGCGCGCTGCTGGCGGATCTCCTCGACGCGCTCGCGGAAGGACTGGGTCTCTTCCTCGCCCTCGTCGGCTGTCTCCTCGGCCCCGGACTCGCTCTCTTCGGGTTCGTCGTCTGCCATACCCCGGCTTGGCGGGCCTGCCCCTAAATGGTTGTCGTACCCGGCGCTCTCGCGCTCGCGACCACTCGACGCGGTGACCGATCAGTCGTGGGCGAAACGTAGCGATTGGCCAGTCCCGGGCGGAACGTAACGATTGACTGGGCACTGGCTACCGGACCCGATCAGCCAAAGGCGCCGAGACTCGACTGCCGGTCGGGGTCACCCGCGCCCGCCTCGATGTCGTAGCCGACGAGGTCGCGCATGTCGACGGCGTAGGTGCTCCCGCCCGTCTCGAGGACGAGCACGCGGCCCTGCGTGCCCCGGACCGTCCCCGCGGCGATGGTCTCGCGGACCGGCCGGTCCGACAGGTCCAGACCGTAGTCGAACTCGTAAATGCAAAGCGGTTCGAACCCCGAGAGCAGTCGCTCCCAGGCCGCGTCGTCGACGCGCTCGTGGATCCCCTCGATTTTCGTGGGGACGCGCACCCGGTCGCCCACGTCGGTCGCGATGTCGGCCTCGATCTGCCGGGCGATCCGCCCGTCGGCGACGGTCCGGAGATGGGCCCCGCGGTCGGCGCCCTGCTCGCGCAGGCGCGTCTCCAGGCGCCACGAGCGCGTGACGCCCACCTTGAACGTCGCCGGCGCGAAGGCGGCGAGGTAGACGGCGTGTTCCTCCCGACAGGACTCCAGCGGGAGCGAGCACTCGCCGGTACAGCGCGCGCAGGGCCAGCGGTCGGTGTGCTGGTCGCAGTAGGGCGCCCGCTCGCGGTCGCAGGGGGTGTGGCCGTGGTCGTCGAAGACGCCGGCGCAGTGGCGCTCGCGGAGGGCGTAGTCGAGTTCGGTCCCCGAGTCGACCGACCGACGCGTGACCGTGCCGTCGCTCGCGACGAGCAGGGCTGGCGACCCCTCGACACCGGTGTCGTACCCGACTACCTGCACGGTCACGGGTTGGCCACGCCCGACCATAGGCGTGCCGTTCCCTCGATCGGTCGCATCCCGTCGGTCTCCGTGATCGGTCGCGTCTCGCGCCGGTCCGTCTCGAACTGTCGGGCGGGTTTATGTGTCGGGGACTCGTCATCCGGAGCGAGGGACACACATGGCGGAGTTACAGCTCACGAGTCCGGCCTTCGAGGACGGGGGGTCGATCCCGGACGAGTACGGCTACAGGGAACGAAACGTCAACCCACCGCTTACCGTCTCGGGCGTTCCGTCGAGCGCCGAGTCGCTCCTGCTCGTCGTCGACGACCCGGACGCGCGGGAACCGGCCGGCAAGATATGGGACCACTGGGTCGTCTGGAACGTCCCGCCGGACGTCGAGTCCATTCCCGAGGACTGGGACGCCGGCGAGGCCGGCGCGACCGAGGGGCAAAACGACTACGGCGAGACGGGCTGGGGCGGCCCGAACCCGCCGGACCGCGAGCACACCTATCGCTTCCTCCTCTACGCGCTCGACGAGACGCTCGCGCTCCCGCCCGGCGCAACGAAAGACGACGCCTACGACGCCGCCGAGGGTACGGTCGTCGGCAAGGCCGACCTCGAAGGCTCTTACGCGCCCTGACCTATCTCGGTCAGGACCGATGCGACAGTCGAAAGCGACCGGTCAGCCGTCGAGCAGTTCCCGCGTCGCACGCCGGACGGCGTCGTCGCTGGACCCCGAGGGGTCCCAGCCGAGCGCGGACAGTTTCTCGATGGAGAGGCGCATCCGCGGCACGTCACCGACCCAGCCGCGGTCACCGCCCGTGAACTCGTAGTCGGGGTCGATGCCCATCTCGTCGGCAATGATATCCGCGATGGTCGTCACCGACGTGGTCGTCCGCGTGCCGAGGTTGTACGCGTTGAACGGGCGGTCGGCGTGCTCGACGACGTGACACATCGCGTCGACGCAGTCGTCGATGTGCATGTACGACTTCTCCTGGCGGCCGTCGCCGAGGATCGTCAGCGTCTCCGGGTCCTCGCGGAGTTTGTCGATGAAATCGGGGATCACCGCGCCGAGTTGGAGGCGCGGACCGACGATGTTGGCGAACCGGTAGGCCCAGACGGTGAAGTCGTGGCTGTGGGCGTACACCGAGAGCAGGCTCTCCTCGGCGAGTTTGCTCGCGCCGTAGACGCTGATCGGCTCCAGCGGCGCGTAGTCCTCGGGCGTCGGCCGCGGCGCCTCGCCGTACACCGTCGAGGAGGAGGTAAAAGCGATCTTCGAGACGCCGACCTCGTGCATTCGCTCGACGACGCTCTCGGTCAGGCGGTTGTTCGCCCGGAACTGCCCGATGTCGTCGCGGGCGGCGTTCTTGTCGGCGGCGAAATGAAAGACCGCGTCGACGTCCTCGGTGATGGCCGCGGCCGCCACGTCCGGGTCGCCCACGTCGCCCTCGACTACCTCGACGCCGTCGGGGAGCCAGCCGCGGTTCCCGTTCGAGAAGTCGTCGACCGCGACGACATCGTTGTCCGCGACAAGTCGCTCACAGAGATGCGATCCCACGAAACCCGCGCCGCCAGTGACGACGATCCGCTTCCCGGAAAGATCCATATCCGGCGCTCTCCCGGCGAGCCAATGTGTCTTCCGGTCTTTCGAATGGGATCGTGGGGCTGCCGAACGTTTATCCGGCTGTCCGAGTAACTATATGCTGTATGGCGAGCACACCGTGCAACGAGCCCGACGACGAGGGCGTGGAGTTCATCCACGAGGAGGACGGTTCGATCACCGCCCGGGACAGGGAAACTGGTGTTGCTTCCTACGGGGACACCAGGTCGGAAGCGCTGCGGATGCTCGCCGAAGCGCTCGAACTCCACGAGGGTGGCGGCGAGCCCGTCACCGACGCGGACCTGCACGAGATGGGACTCGATCCTGACGACGCGGGAGACGAGGAACTGCCCGAATTCATGCGATAGCGTTAGATGGCCAGGACGACGTTCACCGGCCGTGAAATCGCCAAAGTTCTCCGAAATCACGGATACCGGAAAGCCGGTCGCACGGGAAGCCACCTTCAGCTCCGGTGGGAAAGCTCGGATACGGACGAAGTACGGACCGTCACCGTCCCGATGAAGTCCGAGGACGACATTCCGACCGGTACGATGCGCTCTATCGCCGAACAGTGTGGCGCCGAAGATTTCGAAAAGTGGTGCGAGTGGATCGACGAGAACTGCTGAACTGTTCGAAAACGAACGGAGTGTGTGAGGTCGCGGGGCGCCGCTTTGTCGGAGTCACTTTTCGGGAGTCACTCTCCGGAAGTCGCTCGGTCGGAACGCTCCTAAACCGGGGCCGAATAGGGACGCGTAATGACTGACGACCCCGAACTGGCGGTCCTGCGGCTGGGCCACCGGCCCGGCCGCGACGACCGGATGACGACCCACGTCGGCCTGACGGCGCGGGCGCTGGGTGCCGACCGCGCCGTCTTCGGATCGAACGCGTCCGGGGCCGCCGAAACCGTCCGTGACATCACCGGCCGGTTCGGCGGGCCGTTCGACGTCGAGGTCACCGATGCGCCGAAAGCCGTCATCTCCGACTGGCCGGGACAGGTCGTCCACCTCACGATGTACGGACTTCCGGTTCAGGACGTGGAGAGCGAGGTCCGCGACACGCACCGCGAGGACGGCGAGTCGCTGCTGGTCGTCGTCGGCGCCGAGAAGGTCTCGTTCGACGTGTACGAGCGGGCCGACTGGAACGTCGGCGTCACCAATCAGCCCCACTCCGAGGTGGCCTCGCTGGCGGTCTTTCTCGACCGCCTGTTCGAGGGACGCGAACTCGACGCCGAGTGGGCCGACGCCGACCGCGAGGTCGTGCCGAAAGCGACCGGGAAGAAAGTCGTCGAACCCGACGGTGACGAACAGGGATCGTGAACGCCCCCGAATGACCGGCAGAGGTCGTGAACGCCCCGACCGACGAATGAACGTCGGGAATGCCACGACTGACCGCGGGTCGCGGCCGCGCGGGCGCTCCCGATGCTTTTAACCGCGTGACCGACGGAGTAGCGGGCAATGGCTTTTGACGATCTTCTGGAGGACCCGGTGATACAGAAGTACCTCCACGAGCTGGTCGGCCCGAAGGGGATGCCGGTAGCGGCGGCACCCCCGGACGGCGAGGTGACCGACGAGGAACTCGCCGAGGATCTTGGCCTCGAACTCAACGACGTGCGTCGAGCCCTGTTCATCCTCTATGAGAACGACCTGGCGAGCTATCGCCGGTTGCGCGACGAGGACTCGGGGTGGCTGACCTACCTCTGGACGTTCCAGTACGAGAACATCCCGGAGCAACTCGAGGAGGAGATGTACCGCCTCCTCCACGCCCTCGAGGACCGCCACGAGTACGAACTCGACAACGAGTTCTACCTCTGTGAGGTGTGTGGCATCCGCTTCGAGTTCGGCGAGGCGATGGAGTTCGGCTTCGAGTGCCCCGAGTGTGGCAACCCCGTCGAACCCCTGGAGAACACGCGCCTGATCGACTCGATGGAAAACCGCATCGCGACGCTCCGCGATGAACTGAACGTGGAACACACGTCCGAGGCCTGATGGTCGTCCTCGCTACCAAGTGTTACGTCAGCGGCGGTGCCCGCGAGCGTGCCATGGACTCCCTGCGGTCACAGGTCGCCAACGCCATCGGCGACCTCGATATCGAGTTCGACATCGGCCTGCGCGACGACGAGTTCCCGACGGTCACCGTCGACGGCGCCGACGCCACCGTCGCGCGCAACGTCCTCGCCGAGGAGTGGGGCGAACTCACGCCCCAGCGCGAAGATGGGTCCGTCAACGTCGGAACCCTCGAGTCGTGGGACGACGACGGGTTCGTCCTCGACGTCGGATTCGGCGACGAGGTCCGGATCCCGACTGAGGGCATCGGCCTCGGACAGGGGACGCCCAAGCAGATCCGAACGCGATTCGGGCTGGTCCAGCATCTCCCGCTGCGGTTCGTCGCCGGTCCAGAACCTGAACTGGCAGAGGACGAACGGGACCGCCTCTACGAGTGGACCCGCGGGACGGGCCGCGTGAACGTCAACTCCGCGACGCGGGCGGAGGTGCGGGCGACGGTCAACCGCGCCGGCCACGCCGAGGACATCGTCACGGTCGAGCGACTCGGGCTGCTCGAACAGAGCATCGTCTGCCGCGAGGGGACCGATCCGCCGGGCCTACTCGCGAGCATCGGATCGTACATGCAGTCGGAGCTACTCTGTGTCGTCCCATGAGGCGTCGGCTGGTCGCGCTCGGGTTGCTCGCCTGCCTCGTCGCGCTCGCGGGCTGTTCGTCGGTTTTCGGCGGCGGCCCCAGTGACGCCCAGCTCAACAAGAACGCCACCCACGACTGGGACACCAACGCATCGACGACCATCTCCCTATCGCGCTCGTCGTTCAGTACCGTCATCGACGCCGAGAACCAGACGACGTTCAAGCTCTATCGCACGGGGTCACTCGGCGACGAGGATCCGCTCTCCATACGCGCGCTTCGCTTTCGCTACGCGAACGGCACCGTCGTCCGCGCCAACGAGTCGTCGATGACGGTCAAGACCGGCGGATCGCGGACGAACCTGACGGTCCCGACGACGGAGGGGAAGGTGGCGTTCAAGGCCGACAGGCCGACCGGCAAGCGCTTTATCACGCCGTTTTTCGTCGACGGGAAACACAGCGTCGAGGTGACGATGCCGTCGGGTGCGCGCGTCGGTATCCCGTTCCTGTCGTCGGTCTCGCCCGGCAGTAGCGACCGGTGGGTCGAGGACGGCCGCATGACCGTCCGCTGGGAGAGCGTCAAGAACGGACCGCTCGAACTCCGGTACTATCTCCAGCGAGATATCTACCTGTTCGGCGGCCTTGCGGTGGTCCTGTTCGTCGCTGGCGTCGGCGGCATCGCCTACTACCTCCGGCAGATCCGCGTGCTTGAACGCCGCCGCGAGGAGATCGGACTTGACGTCGACGCCGAGGACGACGAGTTCGACGACGGACCGCCGCCCGGGATGGGGTAGTCGCCGCCACCCTGGGTACGCTCCGATCGGAACGACCCCGCTTTTGGTCCTCGGGCACCTATCGCGGGTATGCGCGTGGCTATCGTGACGGTCGGCGACGAACTCCTGGTGGGCGATACGGTCAACACGAACGCGGCCTGGCTGGGCGAGCGACTCCACGAACGGGGCGTCTCCGTCGAGCGGGTCGCGGTCCTTCCCGACCGCGTGGCCGACATCGCCCGCGTCGTCAACGAGTTCCGCGCGGCCTACGACGCCGTCGTCTTGACCGGCGGTCTCGGCCCGACCCACGACGACCTGACGATGGAAGGGGTCGCCGCGGCCTTCGGCCGGGACCTCGTCGAGAGCCAGGAGGTCCTCGACTGGCTCGAATCCTCCGGCGGCTACGCCGCGACCGACCTCGCCGACGGGACCGCGGACATCCCCGAGGGCGCGCGGATGCTCCCCAATCCCGACGGGGTCGCGCCGGGGTGTGTCATCGGCGGCGTCTACGTCCTGCCCGGTGTCCCCGGCGAGATGCAGGCGATGTTCGAGACGGTCGCCGACGAGTTCGAGGGCGAGCGCCAGCACGTCGAAACCGTCGACGCCGCCGAACCCGAGAGCGAACTGCTCGACAGGCTCGCGCAACTCCGCAACGAGTTCGCGGTCACCGTCGGGAGCTACCCCGGCGAGTTCGTGACCGTCAAGATCCAGGACCCCGACGCGGAGACGGCTCGCACGGCCGCCGACTGGCTCCGCGAGCGGGTCGAGTCGCCCGAGTAGGGAGGTATCGTGCCGGCTGGACGGTCACCGATACAGCGACTTGAGCCACAGCACTGTCAGCGCCAGGCCACTGACGAGAACCGCGTATCCGGCCGCGTCGACGAGCCCAGTCTGAACGCCCTCCTGCAGTATCACGGACATACGACCGAGTACATCCCGGAGTGGATTAAAACCGTGCGGATCGGGTCCGCGGGTTCAGGAAAATCGGTCGGGTACCGCCGGTCCGAGACGCGCCGCTTTTGGCCGGCGGTCGCCTACCGATCCCAATGCGACGGATCGGTGTCGTGGTCAACCCGGTCGCCGGGATGGGCGGTCGGGTCGGACTCAAGGGGACCGACGGCAAGGTCGCGGAGGCGATAGAACGGGGGGCCGAGCCGCGCGCGCCGGAGCGAGCGCGGGCGGCGCTCGACGCGCTCGCCGGGACCGACGCGGCGGTCGAACTCTACGCGTTCGGCGGCGAGATGGGCGAAGATGCCGCCCGCGAGGTCGGGTTCGACCCCGTCGTCGTTGGCCATCCCGAGTCCGACACACCCGACACGGACCGTGCCATGAGCGACGGCGTCCCGACTGGGGCCACTGGCACCTCGGCGGGAACCACTCCCACCCCGGGGACCGACGCCGCGGACACGCGGCGCGCGGTGCGGGCGTTCGTCGAGGCGGACGTGGATCTAATCTTGTTCGTCGGCGGCGACGGGACCGCGGTGGACGTGGCCGAGACTCTCGCTAACCTCGACAGCGAGATACCGATCCTCGGCGTGCCGGCGGGCGTGAAGATTTACTCCTCCGTGTTCGCGGTGCGACCCCGGGCGGCCGGACACATCGCGGCCACCTTCACCGATATCGAGACCGGCGAAGTGAACGACGTCGATGAGGACGCCTACCGTGAGGCGGAGGTTTCGACGGAACTGCGGGCCATCGCCCGCACGCCGGTCGCGGAGCAACGCCAGGCCGGCAAGCGTCGGGGTGGCGGGACCGTCGCGACGCTCGCCGAGGGGTTCGTCGAGGATATCGACCCCGACGTGACCTACGTCCTTGGCCCCGGCAGCACGGTCGGTGCAATAAAGGACCGGCTCGGGTTCGAGGGGTCACCGCTCGGCGTCGACGTGTGGCGCGACGGCGAACTGCTCGTCCGGGACGGGGGCGCGGACGAAATCGAGGCCGCACTCGGCGAGCGCACCGTGGTCGTCGTCTCGCCCATCGGCGGCCAGGGGTTCGTCTTCGGGCGCGGCAATCAGCAGATCTCCCCCGACGTGATCCGTCGCTCCGAGGTCGAAGTCGTCGCCTCCCGGTCGAAACTCGACGATCTGGACGCGCTTCGCGTCGACACCGGCGACCCTGACCTGGACGAAACACTCCGCGGGTGGTGTCGCGTGCGAGTCGGGCGCTACGAGCGCCGCCTCATCCGTGTCGAGTGACGCGGCCTGTCCTGTAGTCGGGACGGCTTCCGATAAAACTCGGATCTGGTCTTATAAGTTATCCGATATAGATAGCTGGACGAACGTCCACCAAGTGTAATATCACGCTGGAAGATCTCGTCCAGTGTATAGATAACCTTAAGGTCACGAGCGGATAACAAAGGACATATGGAAACCAGGAAAGTCCAGCGGTTGGGTCCCTCGACGCTCGCGATGACCCTGCCTGCGAAGTGGGCACAGGAACACAACGTGGAGAAGGGTGACGAGGTGTCGCTGCGGATGGGTGGCAAGGGGACGCTGACCGTGATGCCCGAGTCCGTCCAGGGCGAGGAGTCGAAAGCGACCATCTTCGCCGAGAACCTCACCGCAGAGGCGCTCGAACGCGCGATCCTCTCGCAGTACGTCCTCGGCCGCCGGGTCATCCACATCGAATCGCCCGACGACGAGACGCTCGACAGCACGCACATCAACGCCGTCTACAACGCCGAGACCCAGCTGATGGGCCTCGGCGTTGTCGAGGAGACGCCCGACCGGATCGCCATCCGGTGTTCGGTCGACCCCGAGGACTTCTCGCTCGACAACCTCCTCGGGCGCCTCGAGAGCACGGGGTCCACGATGCGAAACGAGGCCGTCAAGGCGCTGGCCCACGGCAACCCCGACCTGGCACAGCGCGCCCTCAACCGGGAGCGCCAGGCCAACAAGATCTTCGTCCTCCTGCTCAGGCTTATCTTCACCTCCTACCAGAACCCCAACCTTGCCCGGGCGGTCGGCCTCGACGACGGCTTCCCGCTCATCGGCTACCGCTCGATCGCGAAAAACCTCGAGTTGACTGCCGACAACGCCGAGGACATTGCCGAGATCGCCCTCGAGGCCGAGGGCCACTCCCTGGCCGTCGACTCGTCGACGATGCGGCGGATCCGGGAGTTCACCGACCAGGTCGACGAGATCACCGAACTCGCCGTCCAGGCCGCGGTCGACCGCGACTACGACACCGCGATCGAGGTCCGCGAGATGTTCGCGGATATCGGCGACCGCGAGAGCGAGATCCTCTCGGATCTCGACGAGATGTCCAACGATGACCTGCTGAGCGTCCGCGAGGTGCTCGTCAGCCTCCAGCAGACCACCGAGTTCGCCGTCCGGAACGCGGAGATCGCGACCAACCTCGCGCTCAACGAGGAGTCCGAACACACCCAGATCGAGTAGCGGGCCACCCCCGGGTGCTCCGGTTTTTCACCTCGCCCGACCCCGAATGACTTAAGTGACGAGTCGCGAAACGTCCGTTCATGAGCGAAACCGTCGCACGGTCGGATATGGGCATCGGACTGGCGATGTTTTTCGTCGTCGTCGCTATCGTCGGCGCGGCCGGGATGTTCGTCGCGGCGAGCGACCAGATCATCGCGGCCTGGAGTTTCGCCGGCGCGATGATCGCCGGGTCGCTGGCTGTCGTCGCCGTCCACCTCTACGGCGGCCAGTGACCGGCCAGTGGACCGTCTGGGACCGACAGCGCGGTAACAAACCGTTAAGGGCGTCGACGACCAACGAGTGATTATGAGCGAACTCGGCGAGGAGGACAGGCAGATCCTGGAGTACCTGCGCGACAGCGTCTCGCGCGGGCAGAGCTACTTCAGGGCCAAGAACATCGCCGACCAGATCGGACTCTCCTCGAAACAGGTCGGCGCTCGACTGCCGAAACTCGACGACGAGTCCGACGACATCGACATCGAGAAGTGGGGCCGCGCGCGCTCGACGACCTGGCGCGTGACGCTCGGGTAGCGGGCTTTTTTAGGGCCGTCGCCACCAAGGGGGAGCAATGACTGTCCGGGTGGAGCGGTCGTTCGAGTTACCGGTAGCGCGCGAGCGCGTCTGGGAGTTCATCGCTGACCCGGCGAAACGGGCCGGGGCGATCAGCGTCGTCGACGAGTTCACGGTCCACGACGACGGCAGCGCGACGTGGCAACTCAAGCTCCCGATCCCCGTTATCAAGCGGACTATCACCGTCGAGACCGAAGACGAGGAGGTCAGGGCGCCCGAATACGTCCGATTCTCGGGCCGCTCGCGGGTCATGAATGTTATCGGCGAACACGAACTCGTCGAGACCGACGGCGGGACGCGAGTCGAAAACCGGTTCGTCGTCGACGGCTCGGTCCCCGGCGTCGAGCGCTTTTTCCAGCGCAACCTCGACTCCGAGATCGAAGCGCTCGAAGCGGCCCTCCTCGACTACCTGGAGGCCGAAGTGTGAGGGCCCAAACTCCGAACGGAGCGGCCCGAGCGTGAAACTCGCGCTCGCCCAGATCCGCGTCGAACCCGGCGAGGTGGACGCGAACGTCGCGCGAGCGACCGACGCCGTCGCTGACGCCGCCGCGGCGGGCGCCGACCTCGTGGCGCTCCCGGAACTGTTCTCGGTCGGCTACTTCGCGTTCGACCTCTACGACCGACTCGCCGAGGGCCTCCACGGCCCGACGCTGTCGGCGCTCGCCGACGCCGCGGCCGACCACGGCGTCGCCGTTCTCGCCGGGTCCATTGTCGAGGATCTCGCCGCCAGTCGCGAGGCGGGCATCGAGACGCCGGCCGCGTCGGGGCTGGCCAACGCCGCCGTCTTCCTCGGCCGCGACGGCGAGCGCCGCGCGGTGTATCGCAAGCACCACCTCTTCGGGTACGGGTCGGCCGAACAGGACCTGCTCACGCCCGGCGAGTCGCTCCCGACCGTCGCCTTCGAGGACCACGTCGTCGGCGTGACGACCTGTTACGACCTGCGATTCCCGTCGCTGTATCGCCGCCTCCTCGACCGCGATGTGACCTGCGTGCTCGTCCCGAGCGCGTGGCCCTATCCGCGGGTCGAACACTGGACCCTCCTGCCGCGGGCGCGAGCGGTCGAGAACCTGCTGTACGTCGGCGCCGTCAACGGCGTCGGGAGCTTCGACGACGCGACGCTCCTGGGGCGCTCGGCGGTGTACGACCCCTGGGGAACGACGCTCGCCAGCGCCGGCGACGAGACGGCGCTGGTGACCGCGACGGTCGACCGCGAGCGCGTCGACGAGGTGCGTGCGGAGTTCCCGGCGCTCGAGGACCGGCGCGTCTGAGCGGGGCCGGCAGACCGGAACAGGCAGGCCAGCGGGACGGGCCGGTACCGAGAGCGACCGAGCCGCAGTCGGTATCGCGGGACTGCGGGGTCAGTCACGAGATTTATGACCCTGGGGGGGTTAGCCTCAGTCGCCGGCGACGACGCTTTTCACGTCACAGCCGGCGAATCCGCGCTCGGCCAGGTCACGTCGACCCAACTCCCGTCCGGACGGGAATCCCGGTCGTCACCTCGTCCTCATCTCCCGCCTCGCCTTTCCGTTTCGGCGTCACGTCGTACCCGACTGATCGATAGCTATGGTACTCTGTGACTGTCTTCTGAGTTGAAATTTCGTAAAGGATATGTGTATTTGCACATCTCACTAACTACTGTGAACCGGCGAGAGTTCCTCTCTTCGGCTGCTATCGCTTCCGCCGTCACGACGGCGGGGTGTGTCGACTTCTCGAGCGGCGGTTCGGACACCTGTTCAGTCGACGAGCGACAACACGAAACCGACAGTCCAGCCACCGGGACGTTCGGCGACAGCACCAGTGAAACGCTGAACGCCTCGTTTCACGCTTCACAGGCAGTTTCGGACGCGAGCGGATCCGATGTCGCGTCCGGAGATATCTACTGGCGGACTCGTTTCCCGGGACCACCGAGCGGTTCGGCCGGTGTCGCCATTGTTGGAGGGACCGTCTGTTTCGGTGGTGAACGCCTGTACGGGGTGGACCAGGCGACTGGTGAGGTCGAATGGTGTCGATCGCCAGGGATAATTCGCCCTTCGGCACCGGTCCTGCACGAGGGTACTCTCATCGTCGGCGAAAAGATATCACCTGACGAGGACGGAGGGGTTCGTGCGCTGGACCCTGCAAGTGGGGACGACCGGTGGCGAAACACCGAAGTCGGATCCGTCGGCGCGAGACCAACGGTGGCCAATGGGGAGGTATTCCTGAGTGGGAGTATCGAAAACCAGACGATAAGCGCGGTCGACCTGGAGAGTGGCGACCTGCGCTGGAAAGAGACAGTCGAGGGTGCGGCGCGGAGTCCCCCCGTACCGTCGTCCGAGACACTTCTCGTCCGGACTGAATCCCGACTCCTCGCTGTCGATCAGGCCGACGGTTCGATCGAGTGGCAGACCGATGCCGGCGGATCCGTTCGCTCGCCCGTCGTCGCCGACGGGACGGTGTTCACACAGACCGGACCAGCGACGTTCGCCGCGCTCGATGCCGCGACAGGGGACGAGAACTGGTCGGTAACGAATGCGGAGGAGCGCGACCTCGACATGCACGCGTGTGTCGACGACGAAACCGTCTACGTGGCGCTCACCGGGGAGGAACGCGACGAGGTCGTTGCGCTCTCTCGGGCCGACGGGACCGAACGCTGGCGTAAGACCGCCGAGCGGACTGCGTCGCGATACGACGTGCTCGGGACCCCCGATTCGCTGTTCGTCGCATCGGAGGACGGAATGGCGGCGCTCCGGACGACCGACGGCACGGTTCGGTGGTCACGAGGGTTCCCGACACGCAGTGACGAAGATGTCGTCTACAGCGGGACTCCGGCCGCGTTCGGCGTGACGAGCGGTGCGTTGTACGCACTCACCGGGAGCGGCGACCTGTTCGCCCTCGCTCGATAGCAGTCTTCTCACCTGGCGTTACTCACGGTCGGTCTTGATGTCCGCCGAGAGCCCCTGCGCGAGCTCGATGTCCTCGGCGTTGTTCAGCGTCCAGGCGGTGCGCTCGGTGACCGCCTCGATGACCTCGCGGGCGCTGGGCGACCCCTTCCCGGACTTCTTGACGCCGCCGAAGGGGAGCTGGACCTCCGCGCCGATACACGGCAGGTTCCCGTACGCGAGGCCGACCTCGGCGTTGTCGCGGTAGTAGTTGATCTGGCGGTAGTCCTCGGAGATGATCGCTCCGGCCAGTCCGTAGGGTACGTCATTATGAATCTCGATGGCGCGTTCGATCCCCCCGGAGTACTCGATGAGCGCGACGTGCGGGCCGAACACCTCCTCGTGAATGCACCGCAGATCCGGGTCGTAATCGACCTCGTAGACGAACGGGCCGACCCAGAAGCCCTCGTCCATCCCGTCCGGGATCTCCTCGGTGTCGAGTTCGGCCCTGTCGACGAGTACGTCGACGCCTTCCTCACGCGCGAGGTCGTTGTACTCGCGGAACTTCTCGACCTGGCCGGCGTCGGCGAGCGGGCCCATGAACGTGTCCTCGTCGAGCGGGTCGCCGACGGCTACCTGTTTGGCCATCTCGACGAACCGCGCCCTGAACTCGTCGTAAACGTCCTCGTGGACGACGAGGCGCTCGCTGGAGACACAGCGCTGGCCGGTGGTCTTGAACGACGACAGCACCGCCGCGTCGACGGCGATGTCCAGGTCAGCCCGGTCAGTGACCACGATGGCGTTTTTCCCGCCCATCTCGAGGGCGGCGTCGCGACCGGGGACGCCGCCGAGTTTCTCGTCGATTTCGTGGCCGACTTCGGCCGAGCCGGTGAACAGGACCGTGTCGACGCGTGCGTCCTCGACGATGGCGTTGCCGGCGTCGCCGAAGCCGTGGACGACGTTGAACACGCCGTCGGGGACGCCGGCGTCGGTCATCATCTCGGCGACGGTCTGTCCGCACAGCGGCGTCTGTTCGGCGGGTTTCCAGACGACGGTGTTCCCCTCGACGAGGGTCACCGCGAGGTGCCAGAACGGGATCGCGACCGGGAAGTTCCACGGCGTGATACAGCCGACGACGCCGCGTGGCTTTCGGCGCATGTACGCGTCCTTGGCGGCGACTTCCGAGGGGACCACGTCCCCGTGGGGGTGGCGGGCGTTGCCGGCGGCCCACTCGACCATGTGGGCGGCCTCGACCACGTCCGCGCGCCCCTCGTTGATCTCTTTCCCGCATTCGCGGGTGACGATCTCCCCGAGTTCGTCGGTGCGGTCACGCAGTTCGTGATAGACATCCCACAGCACCTCCGCGCGGTCGACGTAAGAGAGCGCGCGCCACTCGTCGAAGGCCGCCGCGGCGGCGTCGACGGCGGCCTCGACGTCGGCCGGCGTCCCCCTGTAGAACTCCCCCAACCGCTCGCCGGTGGCCGGGTCCTCGCTGACGAACGTCTCCCCGCTCTCGCCGGCCGTCCACTCGCCGTCGACGTAGTGTCCCCCGATCTTCTGGTTTCCGTCGCTCATGCTTGTGAATACGCCCGGGACCGGCAAAAGTCCTCGCGCTCGCCGTACTCTGCGGACATGAACCGACAGAGTGTACTGGAACTGAATTGGTGTAATATCAATTACGATACTCATACCAAACATTGATTAGTTGCATCGTGTATTATTAATTGTGAAGGTTACGCCGACGGCGTGCTCGAACGGAGGGAGAAAACATGTCAACGTCGAATGCCACGGGCGGAGACGCGCCCCGCCGTCGAGAGACCGATACGTCGGTCGGCGAGGGGTTACCGGAGGAGTTCCCGAAAGTCGTCGCGTTCGAGGGGTCGACGCGGGCCAACCTGTACGAGCAGTGGGTTCCCGGCCGGATCGGATTCGAACGGCCTGAATCACTGTCGGCGGCGCGGGACATTCTGAACGAGTCCGTGGCTGTCGTGCTGGTTCGACACGAGCTATCGGCGGGGATGCGTCGTTCGATCCACGACCTACTCGACAAACGGACGACGGAGTGCAGGGTGCTGTTGACGACATCCGGGCGGTCTCCGGTCGCGGACGACATCTTTGACGCGGAGCAGTGCCTGAGCGAACCGATCGACAGGGAGAAATTCGCCGACGCCGTGAGTCGGCAGGTCCACCTGGTGGCGTACGCGATGCTCCTGAAGCGGTACTACGAGACGACGGCCGCCGTCGCGTCTCTGGAGGTCGAACTCGACGACCGGGCGCGGTCGGAGGACGAACAGTACAAGGATCTGAGCGAGCGAGTCACCTGTCTCAAGGCCCAACTCGACACGCTCAGGCGGCACCTGGACCCGGAAGACGTCAAGCAGACGCTGATCGGGATAGTGCCGCCGGCCTTCGAGCGGGAAGCCAACGAGCGACCGGCCAGCGACAGCAAGTATCGGCCGAACAACTGTCACAAGTGCGGCCGGGACTGGAACGTCAACCCCGACGGCTCCCGCGCGGGGTACAAGCGACTCAGTTCATTCGTGTGGAAGTGCGACAAGTGTGGGACGATATACGACCGGTCTGCCCCCACGAACAACCAGATCGAACCGCGGACGTGACCCGACGGACCCGAACTCCGGAACGGCCCCAGCTACCGCCGTTCCGGGCGACTTACGAGTCCGACGCGACGACGCCGAGGGCCGCCTCGAAGTGGTCGCGGCCGATCGTCACCTCGTCGGCCCGCTCGTTTGCCTCCGCCGGATCGATCCCCTCCGCGACCTCGCTAATCGCGCGCATCGATGCATCGCGGACGAGCGCTTCGATCTCCGCCCCCGAGAACCCGGCGGTGTCGGCGGCCAGGTCGTCGAGATCCACGTCCTCACCCAGGGGCTTGCCCTCGGTGTGGACCGCGAGGATCTTCCGGCGGGCGCTCTCGTCGGGGTCGGGCACCTCGACGTGTCGTTCGAGTCGGCCCGGCCGCAAGAGTGCGTCGTCGATGATGTCCCGGCGATTGGTCGCCGCGAGCACGACCAGATCGGGGTTCTCGGCGGCGCTGTCGAGTTCCGAGAGCAACTGCGAGACGACCCGCTCGGTCACCTCGTTGTTGCCCATCCCGCGTTCGCCGGCGATGGCGTCGATCTCGTCGAAGAAGACGATGGCCGGCGCCGTCTGGCGGGCGCGGTCGAACACCTCGCGGACGGCTTTCTCGCTCTCGCCGACGTACCGGTCCATCAACTCGGGGCCGGCCACGCGGATGAAGTTGACGCCGCTCTCGCCGGCGACCGCCCGCGCGAGCAGGGTCTTGCCGGTTCCCGGTGGGCCGTAGAGCAGGACCCCCGAGGGCGGGTCGGTCCCGGTCGCGGTAAAGAGGGGCCCGTACTCCAGGGGCCACTCGACGGCCTGTTCGAGCGTGTCCTTGGCGCCGTCGAGGCCGCCCACGTCCTCGAAGGTCACCGTGGGCGACTCGGCGACGTACTCGCGCATGGCCGAGGGCTCGACCGCCCGGAGCGCGGCGTCGAAATCCTCGCGGGTGACGGCGGGTTCCGCCCGCGTGCGCCGGAGCGCGTGCATCGCCGCCTCGGTCGTGAGCGTGTGCAGGTCCGCGCCGACGAAGCCGTGGGTCCGTGCGGCGATGCGGTCGAGGTCGATGTCGTCGCCGAGGGGCATCCCGCGCGTGTGGACGTCGAGTATCTCCCGGCGGCCCCCCTCGTCGGGGACGCCGATCTCGATCTCGCGGTCGAAGCGACCGCCCCGCCGGAGCGCGGGGTCGATGGCATCAACGCGGTTGGTCGCGCCGATGACGATCACCTGTCCGCGCTCCTCGAGACCGTCCAGGAGCGTCAACAGTTGTGCGACGACGCGGTTTTCCATGTCCGCGTCCTCGTCTCGCTCGCCCGCGATGGCGTCTATCTCGTCGATGAAGACGATGGCCGGCGCGTTCTCCTCGGCCCGGGTGAAGGCCTCGCGCAGGCGCTCCTCGCTTTCGCCCTTGTACTTCGAGACGACCTCCGGCCCGGAGATCACGTCGAAGTAGGCGTCGACCTCGTTGGCCACCGCGCGGGCGATGAGCGTCTTGCCCGTGCCGGGCGGGCCGTAGAGCAAGACCCCGCGCGGCGGCGAGATACCGAGTCGCGTGAAAAGATCAGGATCCGACAGCGGGAGTTCGATCATCTCCCGGACCTGCTCGAGTTCGTCGTCGAGGCCGCCGATATCCTCGTAGGAGACGCCGGTCCGGGAGGCCGACTCCTCCGGGGTCGTCCCGGCCTCGGCGTTCCCGCCAGTCGATCCACCGCCCGACGCACCGGCCGATCCACCACCCGACACATCGGCCGAACCGTCGTTGGCCGACGCACCGGCCGATCCGCCGCTGGCCGAGGGACCACTAGCTGCCGACCCCCCCTCGTGGCGGACCGGCGGCAGGACCGTGATGTCCGTCTCGTCGGTGATATGGACGGCGCCGCCGGGGTCGGTGTCCGAGACGGCGAAGGCGCCGACGCCGTCGACGTGGACCTCCTCGCCCTCGCGGAGCGGACGGTCGACCAGCGCGCGACGGACCGCGGCCTCGCGCTGAGACTGGTCGAGTCCGACCGACTGGGCCAGGCGGACGGTGAGGCTATCGGCCTCCCGGACGGAGGTCTGTTCGACGGTGACGGTGTCGCCGATGGTCGCACCGGCGTTGGCGCGCGTGTCCGCGTCGACGCGAACGTACTCCCCCGTCCCGCTCTCGGGCCAGGCCTTCGCCACCGTCGGGCGGTCCCCCTCGATGACCAGGGGGTCGCCGCTCAACACGCCGAGTCGCCCGCGGACCGTTTCGGGGACCCGAACGATCCCCCTGCCCGCGTCGCGCTTTTTCGCACCCTTGACGGTCACCTCCATGGCGTCGCCGCGCTCTCCCATACTCCCGGCTATTGGGCCGACTGCCTTTACCGTTCCCCTGTAGACGACAGAAGGCCCGGACCGGAGAAACGCATTTACGGCGCGGCGTCGGACGTGACAGTATGGTGGTAACGACCGAGCGCGACGGGATGACCTGGTACGAGTGTGAGGCCTGCGGCCTCATGTTCGACGACCAGTCCGACGCGCAACAACACGAGGACAACTGCGACGCCGAGGAACCGTCCTACATCCAGTGAGCGGCCCTGACCACCGATTCGATCCCAGCCATCGGATCGATCCCGATCATCGGTTCGGTCCGGGAAATCGGCCCGATTTCGGCCGACGATCCGTGCCGCTCGGAGCCGTTCAGCCCTCGACGATCTCGTAACTCCGCTCGTCCAGTTCGTCCTCCTCGAAGACGAACACCCGGCCGTCGACGGCCGAGACGTCCGCCTCGACCTCGACCCGGTGGGAGTCGACCCCCGCCACGACGCCCGGAAAGAGGCTCTCCTCGTCGCCCTCGTCGACCAGCACTCGACCGACCCCCGTCTCCTCGAGGATGTCGTCGTGCGTGTTCAGGTCGTTGACGTAGACGAGCACGCCCTGTGTCTCGGTCGCGTCGGTGACCAGCACGTGGACTTCCTTGCCCGGCCCCGTTCGGACGCCCCCTTCGACTGTCCGCGGGACGCCCCGGTAGAACGCCTCCCGTCCGTCGAGGTACTCGACGGCAACGCCGTTCTCGGTGAGTTCCACGCCGAGCGTGTCCGGCGGCACGTCGTTGCGCGCGCTCATGGCCCGCCCTACCGGACAGCGCCTCAAAAGCGCGCCGTTCCCGGGCCGGCGTGGTGACGGAGTTCCCCCCATCCCGCGTCGTCCATTCCTATCCCGCGTCGTCCATTCCTATCCCGCGTCGTCCATTCCTATCCCGCGTCGTCCACCCCTGTCCCGCGTCCTCCGCTGACGCGTTTCCACAGAAGTAAGTAGTCCCCGGAGCGATGGACGGACGATGGAAGGACAGGCAGTCGCCCCAGCGGCGGGGACCGTCCTCAACGCGCTGGCGACGGGGACAGGGTCGGCTTTCGCTATCGACGAATACACCGAAGCGACGGTCGAACTCGACCCCGACCGCGACGGCGTGACGGGCACGATCGCGGAAGACGCCGACGCCGACACGGCCCTCATCGAGCGCTGCGTTGCGGTCGTCACCGACCGCTTCGGCACAGGCGAGGGCGCCACCGTCCGGACCGAAAGCGAGGTGCCGATGGCCTCCGGGCTCAAGAGTTCCAGCGCGGCCGCGAACGCGACGGTGCTCGCGGCGCTCGAGGCTGTCGGCGCGACCGACGAAATCTCCCGGACCGAGGCCTGCCGGATCGGCGTCGAGGCCGCCCGCGATGTGGGTGTGACCGTCACCGGCGCCTTCGACGACGCGAGCGCGAGCATGCTCGGTGGCGTCACCGTCACCGACAACACCGAAGACGCACTGCTCGCCCGCGAGGAGCGCGACTGGGCGGTCCTCGTCTGGACGCCGCCCGAGCGCTCCTTTTCCGCCGACGCGGACGTCGAGCGGTGTGAGCGGATCGCGCCGATGGCCGAACTCGTGGCGGAACTGGCGCTCGACGGCACGTTCGGGCGCGCGATGACCGTCAACGGGCTCGCCTTCTGCGCGGCGCTTGACTACCCGACCGACCCGCTCGTGGCGGCGATGCCCCACGCCCGCGGCGTCTCGCTGTCCGGGACGGGCCCGAGTTTCACCGCCGTCGGCGACCGCGCGGACCTCGCCGCGGTGCGGGACCACTGGGACGACCTGCCGGGGCGGACCTGGCTGACGCGGACACAGACCGACGGAGCGACCAACATATGACCGACAACGACACACCCGACGAGCAGTGGACGGCCGAGGGCGCAACGCTGGACGCCGAGGAGATGGACCTCGACGAACTCCGCGAGGAGATCCGCTCGATCGACCGCGAAATCGTCGAACTCATCGCCCAGCGAACCTACGTCGCCGACACCATCGCGAGCGTCAAGGCCGACCGCGACCTCCCCACGACCGACGAACAGCAGGAACAGGAAGTGATGGACCGGGCCGGCGAGAACGCCGAGCAGTTCGATGTCGACTCGAACCTCGTGAAGGCCATCTTCCGCCTGCTCATCGAACTGAACAAGGTTGAGCAACGGGAGAGTCGGTAGGGAAACGAACGGCTGTTACGGGACTTATTCTCCGTCAGTTGGTTCGAGCGGGACTCGGTCGACCTCGATGTCCGCTCGGATCTCTTCGGCCGGTGCGGTACGGAGTTCGCCCGCAGCCTCGCGGACAGCCGTCAGCGGGTCGTCCGCAACCGGTATCAGCTCGATCCTGTCCTCGTACGTGACGACGTGGAACTTGTGGCCGTACTTCTCGCGCACCTCCTTCGGAATGTATAGCCGCCCCTGCCCGTCTATCTCTGTTGACATAGCCAGACCTACGGCACCATTGTGAAATAATCTTACCACGGGTACGCGTGCAGTGGTGTTCCAGGAACGCTTCCGTTCGCATCGGAATACCCACGGACCTCGCGCCCGCGAACGCGCTCCGAGCAGTCGCAGCAACTCACGAAACTCCGCAGCGAACTCACTCGTTCCCGGGATACGTCTCCGCGAGCGCGTCCAGTGCCTCGTGGTGTTCGGTGGTGTGTGGCGCGGTCAGCGGCGAGACGCTGACGCGCCCGTCGACCACGGCGCGGCGGTCGGTCCCCTCGGGGTCGGGGATGTCCCCGTCGGCCATCCGCTCCCAGATCCGGTCGTGGATCTCGATACCGTCGGCACCGCGTACCGCGGTCATCTGATACACGTCGGAGGGGCGGGTGACGGCGAGGTCGGCGGCCCCCCACTCGGCGACCGGGGCGTTGACGTTCAGGTAGTCGGCGCGGTCGAACACGCCGCTGTCCGGCGCGTGCTTGACGAGGTAGCGCGTCGCGCGAGTCGCCTCCGCGTAGCTCTCGGAGTCGACGTCGACGTCCGACAACGCGGTGTCGTCGTCGACCGGGACGTACATCGAGACGGCGATGGCGGGCACGTCGAAGAAGGTGGCTTCGACGGCCGCGGAGACGGTCCCCGAACGCCCGAGGACGTACGCGCCGAGGTTCGCCCCCTCGTTACACCCGGCGACGACGAGGTCCGTATCGGGAACGAGCGAGCCGAGGCCGGCGACGACGCAGTCGGCCGGCGTCCCCTCGATTGTGTACCCGCGTTCGTGCTCGTGGACGGTCACGTTGTGCGAGAGGGTTCGCCCGACCGCACTCTTGTCCTCGGCCGGCGCGACGACGGTCACGTCGCCGACCGCTTCGAGCGCGTCGTAGACGGCCCGGATCCCGGTCGCGTCGATACCGTCGTCGTTCGTCAGGAGGATCGACGGCTCGTCCGTGGAGTCGGTCGACGACTCGTCCATAGGTTCACTCCCCGCGACAGCGACAAAAACACACCGGCGTCCGGTCGAGGGGACCGGTACCGCGGGGAGCGATTGTCGCCCATCAGGGCGGCACGCGGTCGACGACCGTCTCGCCGTCGACGACGAGGTTGTACGCGCCCTCGTCGTCGTTCCAGAGGACGAGGACGTTCTCGACGGCGAGCAGGTCGCCGTAGCCCGCCGTCCGGAGGTCCGCGTTCAGCGTCGACTCCTCGGTCAGCACCGCGAAGTGGTCCGCGGTCTGGCTCCCATCGGCGATCCGGTAGAGCGGGTTCCCCCCGTCGGAGAGGTCGTGGCTCAACTTCGCGAAGAAGGCGTCCACGCGGTTCGTGACGTGCGAATCGCTGTTGGCTAGCTTCGCCGTCCGCGACTCGTCGAGCGAGATATCGTATCGACGGCGCCCGTCGAGTCGCAGGACGCTGTAGGCGTACTGGACGTCCGCGTTGACGAAGTCGCCGTCGCCGGCCGTCGACTCTCCGGCCGATTCAGCGACTGTGGTGTCGGCCGACTCGCCGGTGGCCTCGTCCAGTCGGCGCTGGAACGGCGGCACATCCAGGTCGGGTCTGACGTCGAACGACCAGCAGTCGTCGCTCGGTCTGGCGCCGGGCCAGAGCCTGACCGTCGGCCCGTAGATGGTGAACGGGCCGTCGTCGGCCACCGCGCGTTCGACTGTTCGGAGGCCGATAGCGGTGTTGCGGTCGGCCGGCGCGAGCGCGACGACCGTGCCGTCCGCGGCCAATGATTTCCCGTAGCGTTCGACGACCGCTGCCGGATCGTCGAGTTCGCTCAGGACGTTCGAGAAGAGTATCAGGTCGAACGCGGCCTCGCCGGAACGGTGGCTCCCGGGGTCGAACCCCTCGGCACGCTCGCGGTGGACGGCGGTGTGGAAGTTCCGCCGGGTCTCGTCGAGCATCGCTTCGAGCACGTCGGCGTTCGCGCTCGGTTCGACCGCGTGGTAGTCGACGAGCGCGTCGTCGGGCAGCAGGTCGTGCAGGCCGAGCGCGGGGCCGCCCACGCCCGCGCCCACATCGAGAACGCGGAGTCGGCGCGGGATCAGCCCGTCCGCCGCGAGGTCAGCGAGGACGTACTGGACCGCGGCGTAGTAGTCGGGGAGGTGGTAGACGGCGTAGGCCAGCGCGGTTTCGGCGTCGTACTCGACGGCCCGCCCGTGGAGGTAGTCGGCCTTGATCTCGCGGATCCGATCACGGAGGGCCGCGCCGGATTCTCCCTCGGGCCAGCCAGGGCCGTAACGCTCGACGAGCAAGTCCTCGAGGACGCGCCCGTAGCGCTGTGGAACCGACTCGACGCCGTGGAACGCCGGGGTGAACGCCCCCTCCTCGACGGGGACGAAGGTGCCGTCGCCGCGCTCGATCAGGCCGAGGTCGACGGCCGACTCGCGGAGCACCTGTCGCACCGCAGCCGGGTGGGGCGTTCCGGCGACGTACTCGTGGATTTCGTCGGGGTCGACCGGCCTGACCTCCCGGAGGTACTTCGCGTTCGACCGGACCGCCTCGCGCTGGTCGGCGTTCATCGGTCGTCACCGTCGGTTCGGTCCGCGGCCGGTCCGTCGGTCTCGCGTCGGTCCGCGACCGACCCGTCAGGTCTGCGGCGGCCGGCCTCGCGGTACAGGTCCGCGAAGGTTTCGCCGTCCGCGTCGGCGATATCGCGGGCGGCCGCCGCCACGCCCTCGGCCCCGTCAAAGGCGGCCTGGATGTCGGCGTACACCCGCGGGTCGTTGCCGGTCACCTGGTCGAGCAACTCGAACAGGCCGGCCGAGACGGGCGTCTGGAACTCTTCGCGGATATCGTCAGCGGCAAGCCCGAAAGCGAGGATAGCCGCGTGAGCGCTCGCCTGTACCGTCTCCATCGCGTCGTCGTGTTCGGCCGGCGTCGTCTCGAACAGGCCGTTTCCGGCCGCGGTCAGCCCCTCGCGGATGCGGTCGGTGACCGGTCCCGTCGCGTCGGCGACGACGGCGACGGTGCCCGGCGCGTTGTCCGCGGCGAAAAGCGGGTGGAGACTCAGCCGCTCCAGCGACGGGCCCGCGGCGGCCATCGCGTCGACGGCCGGCCCCATCACGCCCGTCACGTCGACGAGCGCGCGCTCGGCCCGTCCGGCGTGGGCCTCGACGGCCGTCTCGAGGGCCGGTATCGGAACCGCGAAACAGACGGCGTCGAAGCGCTCGTCGGCGTCCACGGGGACCGCCCGCGCTTCGAGGGCGGCGGGCGCGCCCGCGGCAGCGGCCGCGGCCGCGTCGGGGTCGGCGTCGGTGAACGCGACTGCGGGCGGGTCGGTCAGCCCCGCGGCGAGTGCGTCGGCGAGCCATCGGCCCATCTCCCCGGCGCCGACGACGAGCAGATTCATGCCTCGGGATTCCGCGGCGCCGCTCAAAAGCCGTTCGGTCAGCCCTGTTCCGACCCGCGACGGCGCCGGTTGATGGCAGCGACCGACCGCGGCGACTGACGGCGGTGATCGGCCGCGGTCCTGCGGTGGAGTCGCCGCCGCGCCACGCGGTCTGAAAACGCTTAACACGCGGCCCCGAGATGAGTTCGCCATGAGACGAGTCCGCTTTCGGGATTCTGCCGGGAACGTCCGTGGGGGCCGCTGGACGACCATGGACGGAGAGGACGTCGTAACGGCCGCCTCGGGTCCGTACGGCCGCATCGCCTTCGGCGACGAGACGTTCGACCCCGAGGAGGTCGACATCTTGCCGCCCTGCGAACCGACGAAAATCGTCGCGGTCGGGCGCAACTACGCCGACCACGCCGCCGAACACGACGCCGAGGTGCCCGACCGGCCGCTGCTCTTTCTGAAGACGCCCAACACCGTCGCCAGCCACGGCAGCACGGTCACGCTCCCCGCGGGCAAGGAGCGCATCGATTACGAGGCCGAACTCGGCGTCGTCATCGGCGAGCAGTGCCGTAACGTCTCCGAACGCGAGGCCGACGATGTCATCGCCGGCTACACCTGTCTGAACGACATCTCGAACCGCGACGACCAGGAGCGCGAACAGAACTGGGTCCGCGGCAAGGCCTTCGACAACGCCGCACCGCTCGGCCCCGTCATCGCCACCTCGGAGCACCTCTCCGAGGACGCCACCATCGAGACGCGTGTCAACGGCGAAACCGAACAGTCCTCGACTATCGACCGGATGGTCTTTTCGGTCCCCGAACTCATCGCGGAGATCACGGCCTACATGACCCTGGAACCCGGCGACGTCATCGCCACCGGGACGCCCGAGGGCGTCGGCCCGCTCTCGGACGGCGACGACGTGGAAATCGAGATCGAAGGCGTCGGCACGCTCGAACACTCCGTGCGGATCCCGGAGTGAAAGAGTAAACCGAGACACCGCCGATTACAGGATCATCACGATCCCGATCCCGACGAAAAAGTACAGGATATGTTCATTCTGTGGCCGCTCGTATTCGAGACCTGGGAGATATCTACCGAATACTACGAGGCTGGAAACCCCGAATGCCAGGATGACGAATAGCCCCACGAAACTCAGATAGAGGTGGAGGAGTACGGATCCTACGAGCCCGAATACTATCATCAGATCCGTAACCGAATCCCACGAGCCGGACCGGGATTTTTGCAACTCATGGTCCCCATCTGAGGCCGGCGTCATGGGTAGCTAGTGATTCTGGGAATTAATAAATATACCGAAAGGTGTGCTGCTGGTCCCGCGTGTGGTGTGGTACCACAATTTGTCGTTCCTTTATCACCATCCGGTCTGACAGTTCGGCTACGACGATGTTGATGACCCCACATTGAACGCGAGTCCGGTCGCGGGAACGGTCCGTTCTCCGGCGGGGCTCTCCGGCACCGAGGTACTGCGATCCGACCACCACACCCCCGCCACCATGAGACGAAATTCACGCCGTTCGACCGAATCGTCCGCTCGACAGTTCGACGCCGTTCGCTACCGGTCGACCTGGCGAAGCGTGGCCGTCTCCCTTGCGGTCGCATTCGCCGCACCGATAGCCATCTGGGCCATCGCGTTCCCGGTCCGGACGCTCGCGCTGGCGCTCGGCGTCGCGTACGTCGTCGTCGGCGCACGGACCGCGCGGCGCTACCGCGACCCCGTGGTCGCGGCCACGCGCCGGGCCGCCGGCCGCCTCGTCAGTCGGGTGACGCCGAACTGACGACCCGGTTTTTTCGAAAACAGCGCCGTTCAGACGGTGTATTCGTTCTCGCGCAACTGGACGTACGCGTCGTTCCCGAATCCCCGCTTGGTCCACTTGTAGTCGGCGACCACTTTCAGGGCCGTCCAGCCCGACCCGAGGGCCCCGGCCCAGTCGTAGCCGCCGCGGGATTTCATCCTGCTGACCGCGGCGAACGCGCGGTCCCACTCGGCGGGCCCCCAGCCACGGACGATTTCCGCGAAGGTGACGTTCCGCAGGATCTCGTCGCCGATGGCGGCCTTCCACTCGTCGTTGTAGCGTTCGAGTTCGCCCTGTGCGGCCAGTTTCCCGGCGATCCGGCCGGTGCGGACGGCCACGTGGTCGCCCCCCTCGTGGAACGCCGATGTCGTGCCCATCGCGCCGCCGACCACCGCGATTCCGGCGCGGGTCGGCGACTCGATCGGACGGGTCGAGGAGATGGGGTAGGCCTCGGTACCGCCCTGCTTGCCCCGGTCCTCGACGAGCGGGAAGTCCGCGAGGTCGTAGTCGGGATACTCGCGTTCGAGGAGGCGCTCCAGGTAGACCGACCCCGAGGGTATCGAGTCGTCCTCGGGCCGCAACAGGGCGTAGTCCTCGCGGTTCTCCACGGCGTCGATGTCGACGCCGATGGGCATCGTCAGCCCGACGCGGGCGACGTTGTCGTCGTTCGGGAAGATCCACGGGTAGGCGGTGTGGCCGGGCATCACGCCCCACCAGAACTTGATGTGGGCCGGGTCGAACAGCTCCTCGGGGATCCGCCGATGTTCCTGGTAGGCGATATGGTTCGCCTCGTTGGCGGCGAGGTAGTCCGAGACGGAGCGCCCCTCGGGCATGAACTGGTCGAGGGTGCCCGTCGTGATCGTCCGCTGGGGGCCGTCGGCGAGGACGAGGTACTCGGCTCCGACAGTGTCGCCGTCCGCGAGTTCGAGCGTGTGGCGCGGGTCGCCGTTCGGGTCGCTCTCGACCGACCGGACGCTCGTGCCAACGCGATACCGGCCGCCGACCTCCTCGGCGCGGTCGCGGAGCCAGTCGTCGAATTTCGCGCGGTGGAATGCGAAGCCGAAGGAGTCGTAGGAGGCGTCGATGCCCGTCGAGTCGAGCGTGACCGACTCGTTCGGGCCGATGAACTCCGCGCCGTCCAGTACGCTCAAGATGACGTCGTCGGGGATTTCCTCGACCGAGACACCCATGATGTCGAGCCAGTAGTCGAGCATCCCCGCGGCGTCCGTCGAGTCGGGGCCGAGTCGGTCCCGGTCGTCGCGGGGGACGCCCTTCTCGACGACGAGAGCGTCGGCCCCCTCGCGGGCGGCCGCCCACGCCGCCGAGGTGCCGGCCGGCCCCCCGCCCACGATCGCTACGTCTACGCGGTCCATACGCCTACCCCTGCCTCCGGGCAGTATAAATCCACCCGCTTCGCGCACCCGTTCCGGCGACGGACCGGTCTGTCGTGGCGACGGACGCCTGGGCCGGATCTCACGGTCCACAGTCGGACTGGACCTCACGGTCGATGACCAGACCTAACCCCGGCGTCGTCCAATCCGATTCCATGCCAGATCTGATGGATACGTTCATCGAGAACCGCTGGATGGTCCAGCCAAACCACGCCAACAGTCTCGGGACGACCCACGGCGGAAACGTCCTCAAGTGGATGGACGAGGTCGGCGCGATGTCGGCCATCCGATTCGCCGGTCGGGACTGCGTGACGGCCCGGATGGACAAAGTCGATTTCAAGCGCCCCATCCCGGTCGGCGAGACGGCGATGATCGAGGCGTACGTCTACGACGCCGGCGAGACGAGCATTCGGGTCCGACTGCGAGCGTTCCGCGAGAACCCCCGCACCGGCGAGTCCGAACTCACGACCCAGTCGTACTCGGTCTACGTCGGCATCGACGAGGACCACGACCCCGCGCGGGTCCCGGATCTGACCGTCTCGACCGACCGCGGCGCGGACCTCCGCGAAGCCGCGCTGGATGGCGTCGAAGACGAGTGACGCGCCCGAGTTTTTCCGCGCCGTTCCCGTATCGACAGGACTTCCCGGCGCCGATTGGCGTGGACTTATCCGCCGAGGCGGCGTATCCCGTGACATGACACTCGACGTCGAGACGCCACCGCCGCCGGAACTCCGGGCGATGGACCCAAACGAGTACGACGACACGCAGGTCTTCGAAGACGCCGACTACCGGCGCGACGAGATCGGGGCGTTTCTCGAGGACGGGGCCTGGGAACGGGCCTTCGAGGCGTGGGCCGAGGACACCGACCTCGACGAGGCGGCGTTCGGGATCGTCGAGGACCTCGGACTCATCCGCGAGTTCGACTTCTTCTGGGACTCCCACGCCGACCGCGTCGGCTATCACGCGCCCGGGATCCCCGAAGACTGGAAGGAACGGGAAGTCCACCCCGAACTCGACACGTGGGGGACCGTCTCGGCCATCAACGCGGGCCTCACGGAGTTAGGACAGGTCGTCTGTGACGTGCTGAAAGAGGAGTACATCGACTGGGAGGCCGAGTACGACGCGCCCGACGACCTCCCCGACTTCGAGACGTGACCGCCGCTTTTCGTCCCGATTTCGTCAGTTCCACGTAACCGGGTCCGCGTGAACAGGCCTGCCCGAAGAAGTCCGCGTGAGCGGACCTGCGCGACGAAGTCCGCGCGAGAGCGGCCGCTACTCGCGCGGAACGGCGATGTTTCGAAGTGTCGCACCGCATTCCGGACAGGTATCCAGTGACTCCTCGGTCGTTATCCGCTTCAGACATTCAGGGCATTCGTATCGTTTTTCGCTCGGAGTGTACGGGTCTGTGTCGAACATACCTGTATCGATGCCCGACTGTCGTGTTAAGAGTTACCACAAGGGTGTATTAGGAATATTACGATCGATTACACCGTCGTTTCCGACTGGACGATCGTGCATAAATATCTGCCTTCGAGCGAGCGGCGGCGACGACGGCAACGGCAGCGACGGCGACAACGGCACCGACGGCGAATGACCTATCTGGTGTCGGTCGAGCCCGCACCCTTCATTACCCACCGCGACAGATGGGTCCGTATGGAAACCATCGTTCCCCCGACCGAGCGAGAGTGTGAACGGTGCGGGCGCCGCGACGTCTGGGACGAGGACGCCCAGAACTGGACCATCGCGACCGACGACGGCGAAAAACTGGCCGGCGACCCCCACTGCCTCCACGAGTGGGACATTAACGGGTCGTACAATCCCCTCGAAGGGAGTTCCTGACCAGCGCAGTCGGTCGATCGATCGGGAGCGACCGTGCTGACCTGACGCCCGTCCGCCGTGAGCAGTCACGTCTCGCTCACCCGCGGCGCGTCGCCGCCGTGTGGCGTGGTCCGTTCCCGGATCCGCGCGGCGTGAGTCGTCTCCGTCCCGTCGTCGAGTATCGCCACCGCTCCCGTTTCGTTCGGGAGTCGCTCGGCGATCGTCGAATCGACGTAGGTTGGCCGCGCACGCTCCAGCGCTTCGATATCGGCCTCGGCAGTGAGTCGATGGGCGAACAGGAGGTCCGTCTGTGACACCGCGACCGACGGCACGACCCCCGGACGCTGGGTCGCGAGAACGACACTCATCCCCGGCGCGCGGCCGCGCGTCAGGATCCGTTCGAGTCCCGACCGCGCCACGCCGTCGAAGAACGCGTGTGCCTCGTCGACGAGCAGCCAGGGGAGTCGGTCGACCGATTCCGCGACCCGGGCCCGGTACAGTTCGTCGGCGACGCCGCGAACCACGGCGTTCATCGCCGACTCCTCGTAGCCGGACAGATCGAGGACCACCACCCCGGGGCCGGTCAGATCGCTGGCGTCGAGGCCGTCCGGGCCGAAGACGTTCCACGAGTGAGCCAGTCGGAGATGGTTCACCGCGGCGCGGACGTGTTCTTCGGGCGCAGTCCCGGCGCGAGTCGGATCGCCGACGGCACCGGTCGCGTCGTCAGCGTCGGGTTCGGTCCCCTGGTCGGTGTCGGAGTCAGTCCCCGTCCAGGCGCGCGCTCGCTCGCGCACGTACTCGACCATCCCGTCGAGCGAGTCGCGTTCCGCCGCGGCCCGCCAGACGAGACTTCCCGCCCCGCTCTCCGGCGAGAGCCCCAGCATGGACGGCCACGAGCGCGGGTCGACGGCGCCGGGCCCGACGATGGGTTCCGATTCGACCGCGGCCGGGACCAACTCGCTCGATCCGCTATCCGCGAGCGTGGCGAAGACACCCATCGGGTCGACTACCACGGCCGCGGTTCCGTCGACCCGGGCGAGTTCCTCGGCGAGAACGCCGAGCGTGTAGGACTTCCCGTAGCCCCGCTTGCCGACGACCAGTCCGGCATGGGGACCGTCCAGGTCGAGGTACAGCGGCGCCCCGGCGCTCCCGTCGAGTGCCCGGTATCGGCCGATCCGGCCCGCCGGTCCGGCGTCGAGGCCCGCTCCCCGTCCGAGTACGAACGTCACGGGGGGTCTGGTCCCCGTCTGCTATTTGAACCTTCGGACGGCGCGACGGTCGCTGTCGCCCCTGCTGGCGGGAGTACGTACGAACAGTAGAACTGCGAAACGCGGGGAGAGCCAGGGCAGGGATTTGAACCCCGGGAATCTCGATTACAAGTCGAGTGCTTGAACCGCCCAAGCTCCCCTGGCGCAGGCGACGATTACTCCCCCTCCTTTGAGTGGTTGTCGCTTTCCCCCGGTTTCGGTGGGCCGCCAGGTTCCAATTTATCCCCGTCGCGTCCCGGTTCGCCCTCGTCGCGCTCCGATTCGCCCCCGTCGTCTTCCACGGATTTTTCGAGTTGCACGCGGTAGGAGTCGTAGCCGTGTCGGCGGTAGAATCGGCGGGCGTCCTCGTTGTCGGCCATCGCCTCGAGGACGACCGTCTCGGCGCCGAGCGTCTCGAGGCGGCGCTCGGCGGTCGTGAGCAGTTCGGTCCCGATGCCCGCGTCGCGGTGGCCCGGGGCGACGTAGAGGTTCTCGACGACGCCCTGTGTGACGGTCATCTCGTAGCTGCCGCGGTCGACGGTGAACATGACGAACCCGACGACCTCGTCCTTGCGAGCGACGAGGAGTCGGTCGGTGACGGCGTAGCGGGTGATCTCATCACGGATCACACCCCGGTTTGCCTCCGGGAGGACGCGTGACCCGTACTGGGTCTGCTCGCTCGCCAGCGTCACCCACAGGTCGGTCACGGCTTCGGCGTCCTCGACTCCCGCGATCTCGATCTCCATTCGGTCACTGGATACAACGGACCGACCGTGAAATGTCTTCCCACGGCGACTCCCCCACCGACGACCGTCTTCCCACGACAACTCCCCCACGGACGACCGTCCTCCCACGGCACCGCCGTTTCGGAGCGGCGGTCGGCTCAGATATCCCGGCAGTCCGCACAGAGCAACTGTCCGTTGAACGCGCGCAAGTCGCGCGCGAGCGACCCACAGGCCTCGCATATCGACTGGTCTTCGTACTCCCGCTCGCGGGTCCCCTCACCCATCTCTCCGGGCCCGTCGCCCGCCTCCGCGACTGCCCGCTGGCGCGTCGGTTCCGCGGTGCGGTCGGCCAGCAGTTCCGCGTCGGAGTCCGCCATCCGGTCGGCCCCGACGGCCGGCGCGAACGGCGAGGTCGTGATCAGGTCGTGTTCCGAGAGGACGCCGACCATCGCCGCCCCGTCGGAGACGAGCACCCGCTTGGTCGCGGCGGCCGACATCGCGTCCGCCGCCTCGGCTATCGTGTGGTCGGGCGACACTGTCGGGACGCTCTCGGTCATCGCGTCCGCGGCGGTCTCGGGGTCCTCGTCGACGAGCGCCGACAGCGCGTCGCGCTCGGTCAGGACGCCGACCGGCTCGGACCCGCGCAGGACGACGACGTTCTCGACTTCCTCCGCCAGCATCAACTCGACCGTCTCGACGAACCCGTCGGACTCGGTCACGCCGACGAACTCCCGGTCCATGACCTCTCGGACCGTGATGTCTCGTTCCATGTGAACGCCTTCCACATACGCGGCCTAAAGTGTACCTGCGCCACGCTTAAGGTCTGTTCCGGCGTAACTCCGAAGTTGGGCCGCAGTCCCCGGCCGACGGTCGGCCTACGTGGGCGGTTCCGCGTCGGTCTACGCCGGCGGTTCCGCGTCGGTCTGTGCCCACGCGAGTCGCACGTCGTCGCCGGTCGCGCGACAGTCCTCGAGGGCGTGTTTGGCGTCCATCCCCGCATCCTGTGCGACCGTGCCGCGACCGACGCCGACCTTGAGGTCGACGTCGACCTCGCGGCGGACGTGGTCGACGGCCTCGTGGTACTCGTCGGCTTCGAGCGCCGGACAGGCCGCGATGACGTTGTCGCCGCCGACGAAGAAGGCGAGGGAGTCGTGCGCCCTGCGCATGTGGCGCATCAGCTCCGCGTAGCCCTGTTCGATCCGGATGAACGTGTCGAACTCGTTGAGTTCGTCGGTGTACTTCCCGGTCGCGTCGTTGACGTCGAAGTGGGCGATCTGGACGTCCTCGTCGGTCCGGAACTCGGCGTCGATAGTCCGGCCGCGGAGGATCTCGCGACGATGTTCGTCCTGTGCGCTCCCGGCGTCCTGGAGCTGTTCCGTGGCCGTTCCGAGCGCCGACGCCGGCGAGGTGCCCGTCGCGACACTCAGGCTCATCGTCACCGGATAGCGGTTGCCGACTGACTCCTGGATCAGTTCGTGGTCGGCGAGATCCAGCCCGTTCGTCACGGCGATCATGTTGTCGAAACGCGTGAAGAAGACGTAGCCGCCGCGGTTCCCGACGAGCTGGGAGAGATCCGCGTAGAGGCGCGACTGCAGGGTCTGCAGGTCGACCTCCCGCCGGGGTTCGGGCGTCACGGTCCAGGGACCGTAGTTGTCTATCTGGATGTGCGTGACCTGCGTGTTCGTCACTGTATTCCGTCGTTCGGTAGCTGTGCGTATTGGTCTTTCCGTTACCGGTCGTCCCGGACCACCTGCCAGCGCGGTCGCGGCGTTACGGACCGCCATCACAGGACGGCTGGCGGTAGCTCTTTGGGTCGGGGGACCGACGGTCCCCGCATGCAAGTCGTGCTACTCGCCGCCGGTGAGGGGACCCGGATGCGGCCGCTGACGACGGCGCTCCCCAAGCCGATGTTGCCCGTCGCGGACCGCCCGCTTGTCGCCCACAACGCCGACGCCGCCGTCGAGGCCGGGGCGTCCGAACTGATCGTCGTCGTCGGCTACGAGTCCGAGGCAGTCAGGGAGTACTTCGGTGAGTCCTACCGCGGCGTTCCCGTCGAGTACGCCGTCCAGAACGAACAGTTGGGCACGGCCCACGCCGTCGACTGCGCGCGCGAGTACCTCGATGGCCCGTTTGCCGTCCTGAACGGGGACGACCTCTACGACACCGAGAGCCTGACGGCGCTTTTGACCGCGGACGGGCCGACCGTGGGAACCTACCGCGTCGAGGACCCGACGAGTTACGGCGTCTTCGAGGTCGAGAACGGCGTCGTCACGGGTATCGTCGAGAAGCCGGACGATCCGCCGACCGACCTGATCAACGTCGGAGCCTACGTCTTCCCCGCGGCCGCGAGGGAGTGGCTCGACGTCCCGAAAAGCGAGCGGGGCGAACACGAGATCACGGACGTCCTCGCGCGCGTCATCGCGGAACAGTCGGTCGGGACCGTCGAGATCGACCGCTGGCTCGGCTGTGGCCGCCCCTGGGAACTGCTCGAGGCCAACGAGTGGCGTCTGGGCGAACTCGACCGACGGATCGAGGGCGACGTTCACCCGGACGCCGAGCTGCGCGGAGCGGTCGTCGTCGAGGAGGGCGCGACGGTCGACGCCGGCGTCGTCGTGGAGGGCCCGGCGCTGATCCGCACCGGCGCGGATGTCGGTCCGAACACCTACGTTCGCGGGGCGACGCTGCTCGCCGAAAACACGCACGTCGGCAACGGCGTCGAGATCAAAAACAGCGTCGTCATGGCCGGGACGAACGTCCCGCATCTCTCCTACGTCGGCGATAGCGTCCTCGGCCGGGAGGTCAACCTCGGCGCGGGCACGAACGTCGCGAATCTCCGCCACGACGGCCAGCCGGTGAAGTTCACGGTCAAGGGCGAGCGGGTCTCGACCGGTCGCCGGAAGTTCGGCGTCGTCGCCGGTGACGGTGTCAAGACCGCGATCAACACGAGCCTGAGTCCCGGACTCCGCCTTTCTTCGGGCGCGACGACTGAACCCGGCGAATCCGTGACGAGGGATCGTTGAACTGGCACTTGTCGAGATCGCAACCGTCGAGACGCCGGTCGCCGCGGATGTGTGCCGTTAAGTAGGTCCGTCACGACGCGTCGGACAGGATGGTCGACCCGACATCGGAACTGAACGAGGACGTATCCGAGGAGGAGGCGCCGAGATGTGCCGTCTGTGACGAACCGCTGGTTCGAGAGCCCGACCATCGGGTCGTCACCCGCGTCGAGGACGGGCAAGTCGTGACGACACACTTCTGTGACGAGGACTGTCGCGCCGAGTGGACCGAGTAGTCACTGGCCGAGACGCACCTCGACCGAAGTTGACCGTTCTCGGAGCGACCAGTATTATAACTTAACTGATTGGTAAATAATATATCCTATCAAAAGAGAAGATAAAAAGATAAACCCGAATCGCAGTAACCAATGGATATGGGTAGTGGTCGGCCGAAGACGGTCCTCGTTGTTGACGACGACGAAGCCGTCGCGGACGTGTACGCGAGTCAGCTCTCCGGGTCCTACCGGGTGGTCACGGCCTACGACGGCCGGTCGGCGCTCGACGCGCTCGACGACGACGTCGACGTGGTGTTGCTCGACCGCCGGATGCACGGCCTCTCCGGACGGGAAGTCCTCGAGGAGATCCGCGGCCGCGAGATCGCCTGTGGCGTGGTGATCGTCACGGCGGTCGACCCCGGATTCGATATCGTCGACATGGGATTCGACGATTACCTCCTCAAACCCGTCGAGCGCGAGGAACTCGAATCCGTCGTCGCCGAAACTATCGACCGTCTCGACCACCAGGAGGCGGTCCGCGAGTACCTCGCGCTCGCGTCGAAAGTCGCCACCCTCCGCGTCGAGAAGAACCCGGCCGAACTCGACGCCAGCGACGAGTACGACGCCCTCGTCGACCGCCTGGAGGAACTCCGCCAGCGCGACGACATCGACGACGCGGAGATAGACTCACCCATCGAACAGTGATACCGGTCTGACGAGTACGCGAGCGCCGATCAGGTTCACTCGAAACCGAGTAAGTATCGGCGGCGATCCCTCCATTCTTTTGTGCCGGCGTGCGGAACGTCCGCTATGGGACGTAACTACGCGGATCTCCACGACCCGAACGCGGAGTACACGATGCGGGAACTGTCCTCGGAGACGATGGGCGTTCAGGCAAAGCGCGGCGGCGGACGCGACGCCAAGATTACCGACGTTCAGTGTACGATGATAGACGGGAACTTCCCGTGGACGCTGGTCCGGATCTACACCGACGCCGGTATCGTCGGCACGGGCGAGGCCTACTGGGGCGCCGGCATCCCCGAGCTCATCGAGCGGATGACTCCGTTCCTCGTCGGCGAGAATCCGCTGGATATCGACCGCCTCTACGAGCACCTGATCCAGAAGATGTCCGGCGAAGGGTCCATCGAGGGCGTCACCGTCTCGGCCATCGCCGGCATCGACGTCGCGCTCCACGACCTCGCCGGGAAGATAATCGAGGTGCCCGCCTACCAGTTGCTCGGCGGGAAGTACCGCGACCGGATGCGGGTCTACTGTGACTGTCACACCGAGGAGGAGGCCGACCCCGACGCCTGCGCCGACGAGGCCGAACGCGTCGTCGAGGACCTGGGCTACGACGCCCTGAAGTTCGACCTCGACGTACCCTCCGGCTTCGAGAAGGACCGCGCGAACCGCCACCTTCGGCCGGGCGAGATCCGCCACAAGGCCGAAATCGTCGAGAAAGTCACCGAGCGCGTCAAGGACCGCGCCGACGTGGCCTTCGACTGTCACTGGACGTTTTCGGGCGGGTCGGCCAAGCGACTCGCCGAGGCCGTCGAGGACTACGACGTCTGGTGGCTCGAGGACCCGGTCCCGCCGGAGAACCTCGAGGTCCAGAAGGAGGTCACCGACTCGACGACCACCCCTATCTGCGTCGGCGAGAACCGCTACCGCGTCACCGAGGAGCGCCGCCTCATCGAGGACCAGGCCGTCGACATCATCGCGCCCGACATGCCGAAAGTCGGCGGCATGCGCGAGACGCGGAAGATCGCTGACGTCGCAAACCAGTACTACGTTCCGGTCGCGATGCACAACGTCGCCTCGCCCATCGGCACGATGGCGAGCGCGCAGGTCGGCGCCGCCATCCCGAACTCGCTGGCCGTCGAGTACCACTCCTACGAACTCGGCTGGTGGGAGGACCTGGTCGAGGAAACCGTCATCGAGGACGGCTACATCGACATCCCCGAGAAGCCCGGCCTCGGTCTGACCCTCGATCTGGATACCGTCGAGGCGAACATGGTCGACGGGGAGACGTTGTTCGACCCGGCGTAGCTCCGTCGAGTACGCTGAGTTGAGCGCAGCGACGTTCGATCCGGCCTGAACAGCCCCTCCCGTTACCTTCTGGGGCCCCAGAGCGCTCACGTTTCCTGAGGTACTGCCTTCTTCACGTTTCCCGGGATACTGTCTTCTAGTCGTCAGATCCAGTGGCTCTTTGATGCTGGCCGTCGAAGCCGCGGATATGACCGACGATGTCACGGTCGACGTGGAAGTCGAAGTCGAGGTCGACACCGACGAACTGGAAGTCGAGGTCGGCGACGCAAAGGAGTTCGAGGCTGAGCTAGAGAGCGACGGCCTCGAACTCGAAGTCGAGGCCGAAGTCGAGGTGTCCGGCGACCACGACCGGGAAGCTGAGGAAAGTGACGCCGAGGAGGAAGACGAGGAGAGCGACACCGAGGCGGAAAGCGAAGGGGGCGAAGAGAGCGAGTCGGACACGCTCGATACGGACGTCGAGGTGGAGTGACCGTCGGGTAACCGAAAAGCCCTCGACGGTTCGGTGAGGGGTACCGGCATGCGCACGATCGACGAGGTACACGTCGTGCCGCTGGGATACGAGCACGACCGGATCCTCGAACCGATCCGCAGGCACGACGCGGACGTGGTGTATCTCCTTGCCGGCGACGGCGGGAAGACGCCGTTGACCCCCTATCAACAGGCACTCGTCGAGGAGTTCGAGTCCGAGGGGCGGGCGATTCGTTTCAGGGAAGCCGATCTCGGTGACCTGTACGACGTGCTGGCGGTCGTGACGACCGTCGCGGCCGAGCACGAGGACGATGTCGTGCGAGTCAACGTCTCCAGCGGCGGGAAACTCGCGGCCATCGGGTCGGCCATCGCCTGCATGGCGACCGCTGCGACCGCCTACTACGTCCACGTCGAGGAGCACGTCCCCGACCTCGAATCTAACCCGCGCACGCGCGGGATGGTCGAAGCCGAAGTGTTGCCGTCCTATCCCATCGAGACAGTCTCCCGGGACCAGGTCGCCGTCCTCGAGTATCTCGCGGCGGAGAACACGGACGTCTACACCGCCAAGAAGTCGGACCTCATCGAGTTCGCGGAGACGGCCGACCTGTCCTTTATGATCGACGCCGACCCCGCCAACGACAAGGCGAAGTTCGCGCTCCTGAACGCCAACATCATCGATCCGCTCGTCGACGACGGCTACATCCGCGTCGAATCCGTCGGCCGACAGAAACAGATCGAACTCACCGAAACCGGGGAGAACGTGCTCCACGCGTTCCGGCACAAGCTCTGAACCTCGCGGACGCGCCGATCCCACACTCCTGCCACGTCGCTGACCTGGTTCTGGGACGGCAGTCTATCTCGGGTCCGCTCGCAAGATATTCCGGCCAGTTCTGATATTTAATATTGAGTCGATAAACGGAATGGTTTCAATAGTTTCTGTGGTATCGATAGTATCTCGATAGAGCCTACAAACTACCGGGGTCTACGAAGATATGTGCGCGGGCCGGTGGACGCGGCGGTGCGGTGGTGCCACGGCTGGTCCCCGATATCGGCTCTCCACCGGGCGTCTCGCGGTCGCCGGCGCGCGCCCTCCCCACCTGGGGAATTGCCTCTGACAATCGAAGTCCGGCCGGCTCTCCACCCCGGCCGCCCGCTTCGACGCAGTCCCGCTGACGGTTCGCCCCTCCACCCCGAACCCATCGCAGGCGTCCCGCCGCTTTTTCCCGGAGCTATCGACCACTAGAACGGAGAACGCGACGTTTGCCGGAGCGATTCCGAACCGATGCCGAAATGCGGTACCGACGAGGGTTGGCGATACCATCTCGTTGAATCTTTCACCGCCACTGGCTACTCAGCGCCCGACGCTTTCAGAGCTCGATCCGCTCGCCGCGTTCGGCGGACTCGTAGACGGCGTCGATGGTCCGCTGGTCGACGAGACCGTGTTCCCCGTCGCCGACGAGGGGCGTGTCCGTCAGGAGGTGGTCGCCGAAGTGGCGGAACGACTCCTTGGTCTCTTCGATCTGGTCGAAGTTCGTCGTGATGGTCGTGTCCCCGCGTGTGATTGTCAGCTCGCGTTCGCCGCCGAGGAACGCGTCCTCGAGCAGGAGTTCACCCTCGGTGCCGACGATCCGGAGGTTACTGGCGTAGTGGGCGTTCTGGCTCGCGGTACAGGAGGCGAGGACGCCGTCGGGGAACTCGACGGTGAAGGCCGCTCGCTCGTCGGGGATGGACTCGAACTCCTCGGTGCCGGTCCAGGTCGTTCCGGTGACAGCGACGGGGTCGGCGTCGAGGACGAACCGGGTCGTGTTGATCGAGTAGACGCCCAGGTCGGTGACGGATCCGCCGGCGCCGGCCAGGTCGGGGTTGAGCCGCCACTGGTTCGGGTCGTCGTTGATGTCGAGCAGGAGCTGGGACATGTTCCCGTGGACGTGCGTGGGGTCGCCGATAAATCCGCGGGCGACCAGATCACGCATCATCCTGACGGCGGGCTGGACGTGCATCCGGTACTCGACGCCGAGTGTCACGTCGCTGGCGGCCTCGACCAGTTTTTCGGCCCGCTCGGCGTTGGCTTCGAGCGGTTTCTCGCAGAAGATGTCGTTGCCGTACTCGGCGGCCGTCTCGACGTAGGGGAGGTGCAGGGCGTTCGGCGTGCCGACGTAGGCGGCGTCGTAGGCGTCGGCCGCGGCGCCGTCCTGGAACTCCTCGTACGTGAGCGCGTGCTCGATGGTCTCGTGTTGCTCGGCGACGCCCTCGGCTTTCTCCGTGGAGGAACTGACGACGACCGTCGTCTCGAGGTGGTCGAGTTCGTTCGTCGCCGGAATGGCGTGGTCGAGCGTCCACCAGCCCAGCCCGATCATCGCGAAACGGACGGTCCCCTCCGTGGCCTGGGGCCAGTCACGCGCCGTGAACTCGTCGAAGTACGCCTGTAAATCCATGGGGGAAACCGTGAGCGCATCCGGCATAAGTGATGCGAACTGCCCGGAACGGCCGCGGAATCGTGCCTGTTGGACGTATCCGAACGCGGCCCGATCCTGTGCCCCGAAACGTCCGCGGATTTGTCCGAACAGTTTCGGACGACCGTCCGAACGAACTCCCCCCGCTCCCCCGTTCCCTCCTGCGTGGCCTTCATGCCGGAATATTGATCCGCTCTGAGGAACGGATTCCGAATACGTTTCGTACAGGGCTTCTATCGGATGATAAAGGGGTATAGGGGCGGGTAGGGTCGCACGGCATCTGTTTCCCGGTCGACGCGTTCCGGGATGCGTTCCGACGAATATCCGAATCCGCTAGGGTTTTACGGGACGGACGTACAGGAACCGGTATGGAATTGCATGCCAGAGAGGTAAACCAGGACGTTCGGGAGCTAGGAACGCTACTCGGGGAGATAATCACGGAGCAGACCTCCCGCGGGGCGTTCGATATCGTCGAACGCATTCGGACGGCGGCCATCGACTACCGACGGGGCGAGATGGACGACCGCGAGGTGATCCACGAGACGCTTGATGGCCTCTCACCGTCGGAGGCGGACGTCGTCGCGCGGGCCTTTACGACCTACTTCGAACTCATCAATCTCGCGGAAGAGCGCCAGCGCGTCAGGGAGATCCGGGAAGGGGGCCACGAGGGGACGCTCGATGACAGCGTCCGCGCGGCCGTCGAGGAACTGGCCGAGCGTGACCTGGACGCCGAAACCGTCGAGCGGGTGCTCGACGACGTGCTCATCCAGCCAACGTTCACGGCCCATCCGACGGAGGCTCGGCGCAAGACCGTCAAGGCGAAACTGCGGTCGGTGTCCCAGCACCTCCAGCAGATGGACGAAGTCCGGCTCACTGACCCGGAGAAAGCCGACGTCGAACGCGATCTCGAGGCCGAGGTGACGAGCCTCTGGCAGACACCACAGGTCCGCGACCGCCGGCCGGAGGTGACCGACGAGGCGCTCAACGTCCAGTGGTACATCGAGAACGTCCTCTTCGAGGTCATCAGCGAGGTGTACGACGCGCTCGAGCGGGCCGTCGACGACGAGTTCGACGGCGACGTGGACGTGCCCAAACTCTACGAGTTTCGCTCGTGGGCCGGGAGCGACCGCGACGGCAACCCGTTCGTGACTCCCGAGGTCACCGAAGAGACGCTCGACCGACAGCAGTCCGTGGCGCTCCCGCTGTATCGCGACCGCCTGAAGGAACTGTCGGGCGTCCTCAGCCAGGACGCGAGCCAGATCGATACCGGCGAGCGCTTCGAGGAGCGTCTCGACTCCCACCGGGACCGCCTCCCCGGCGTCGCAACCGAGGCCGCCGAGCGCTACCCCGACGAGCCCTACCGCCAGAAACTCAAGCTGATGCGCGAGAGCGTCCTCCGGGTCAACGACGTCCGGTCGGGTGGCTACGAATCGCCCGCGGAACTGCTCGAAGACATCGACGCCATCGCCGAGAGCCTGCGGGACAACGGCGCGGAGTCCATCGCCGAGGCCTACGTCGACCCGCTGGCCCGCACCGTCGACACGTTCGGGTTCACGCTCGCGAGCCTCGACCTGCGGGACCACCGCGAGAAACACACCAACGCCATCGCCGAGGCCGTCGAGCGTGACGGCATCGACTACGCGGACATGAGCGAAGACGAGCGCGTCGACTTCCTCACCGAGGCGATTCAGCAGGAGCGTCCGGTCGTCGATATCGAGGACCGCGACGGCCTCTCGGAGGAGACAGAGCGCGTCCTCCGCCGGTTCGAGAAAACCGCGGAGTGGCAACGTGACTACGGCGTCGACGCCATCGACACCTACTGCATCAGCTGGTGCGAAGAGCCCTCCCACGTCCTCGAAGTGCTCTTTCTGGCCGACCAGGCCGGCATCGTCGACCTGCCGGGCTACTGCGGGCTGGACATCGTCCCCCTACTCGAATCGAAGTACGCACTCGACGGCGCCCGCCGGATCATGGGGACCCTGTTCGAGAACGAGGTGTACCAGCAGGTACTCGAGGCCCGCGGCGGCGTCCAGGAGATCATGCTCGGCTACTCCGACTCGAACAAGGAGAACGGCTTTCTCGCCGCGAACTGGAGCCTCTTTCGCAACCAGCGCCGACTCGCGAACATCACCGACGACTACGACGTCGAGATGCGCCTGTTCCACGGCCGTGGCGGCTCTATCTCCCGCGGTGGCGGCCCGATGAACGACGCCATGCTCGCGCTCCCGAACGAGACGGTCTCCGGGCAGATCAAGTTCACCGAGCAGGGCGAGACCATCTCGGAGAAGTACGCCAACCGGCGGATCGCCGAACGGAACCTCGAACAGATGCTCAACGCGCAGGTCCGCGCCCGGCACAACGCGATGGAGCAACCGAGCGAGGACCTTCCCGAGGAGTGGACCGACGCCATCTCGACGGCCGCCGAGGCCGCCCGCGTGGCCTACGTCGACCTGCTCGATACCGACGGCTTCGTCGACTTCTTCGAGACGGCGACGCCGATCACCGTCATCGAGAACCTGAACATGGGGTCGCGTCCGGCCTCCCGGAGCGAGGACCGGAGCGTCGAGGACCTGCGGGCCATCCCGTGGGTGTTCTCGTGGACCCAGGCCCGGTGTATCCTCCCCGGGTGGTACGGCCTCGCGACCGGCTTCCAGGCGTATCTCGACGATGGCGGCGACATCGAGACGCTCCAGGAGATGTACGACGAGTGGCTGTTCTTCCAGACCATCCTCGACAACGCCACGCTCGCGCTCGCCCGCTCGGAGATGGAGATAGCCGAGCAGTACGCCGCACTGGCCGACGAGGACCTGCAAGACCGCATCTTCGCGGACATCCGTGCGGAGTACGAGGACGCGGTCGAGGTGGTCCAGTCGGTCACCGGCCGCGAGAGCCTCATCAAGCGCGACTGGCTTCAGGAGAACCTCGAACGCCGAAACCCCTACGTCGACCCCCTCAATCTCCTGCAGGTGAAACTGCTCTCGCAGTCCCACCTGACCGACGCCGAGCGCCGGACCCTGCGACTGACCGTTCAGGGCATCGCCGCCGGCATGAAAAACACGGGGTAACCGGGCGTCACCCGGGTCCGTTCCATCCACGCGAATCCACAGTCCGCCACAGGTTTATCAACGAGAACGCGGCCAGCCCGCGGTGTGCAGTGAGCATCGCCGCAGGTCGCCCGCGGGAGCGCGACACGACGGCCTGCGGACGGGGAGTGTCGCCTGCTCGCCATTCACCCGTCATAGTGACTACTCGACGAGCGCCGCCGCGAGCAGTTCCACGGGGTGACGGATGTCGTAGTCGGTGCCGTGTTCCATCTGCATCGCGCAGGTCGGACACTCGGTCATTCCCGTCTCCCCGTCAGCCGCTTCCATGTGGTCGAACATCTCGTCGCCGATAGCCATCGACTTCTCGTATTTCTCCGACTTCCAGCCGTAGGTGCCCGAGATGCCAGAGCAGGACTCGCCGACGTCCTCGATACCGGCACCCGAAAGATCACGGAACAGCTCGACGGCCTGCCGTTCGAGGCCCTGATTACGGGCGTGGCAGGGGGCGTGATAGGCGAATTCGGTCGCGAGGTCGCCGTCGACATCGGCGTCGGCGATGGCGCCCCTGACGTCCTCGTTGATCCGGAGGTACTCGACGGACTCGAAGGTGTGGCTGGCAACGTCGGAGATACCCTCGATGTCGAACAGCTCGGGGTACTCCTGACGGAGCGCCATCGAACAGGAAGTACACGACGCGACCGCGTCGTACCCCTGGTCGACCAGGTCGCTCATCGAGGAGACGTTCACCTCGGCGTGGCGCCGCGCGTCGTCGAGCATCCCGTTGGCGAACATCGGCGTGCCCGAACAGCGCTGTTCGGGGACGACCAGTTCGTAGCCGAAATGTTCGTAGACGCGGACGAGCGCCTGCCCGACCTCCGGCGTGTTGTAGTTGGCGTAACAGCCGTGGAAGTAGGCTACCTTCTTGTCGGCATCGGGGTCCTCGCCGCGGCGCTCGCGAGCCGCCCGCGCTCGCTCGCGGGACCCGTCGGCACCGCCCTGACTCGCCCACCACTCGCGAAACGTCTGCGTCGCAAACGCCGGGAACTCCCGTTCGCTGGTGATCCCCATCGTCTTCTCCATGACCCAGCGGGCGGGGCCGAAGTTCATCGCGGCGTTGGCCAGTCGCGGGACTTTGCTCGCAAACCACGCCGAAGTCCTGTAATTGGCGAGGATCCGGTTGCGCCAGTACGACACCGAGAGTTTCGACATCTCCTCGCTGACGTACTCGCCGCGAGCCGCGTTGTGCATCTGCGAGAGTGGCACGCCGGACGGGCAGGCGTTGTCACAGCGCATGCAGTTCGAACAGTCCATGATCGAGTCGTCGACGGCGTGGTCGTCCTCGTCGTCGGCCTGCTTGAGCCGCCACTGCTCGGGTCCCTGGAACTTCGGCCCCGGGAACTCGTCGTCGACCTCGGCGACGGGACAGTTCGTGTCGCACGTCGAGCACTTGTAACACGAGTCGGCGCCGGGCCGCAGGTCGAAGTCGTCGCTCTCCGGGAAGACGTCGACGGGTTCGAACTCTTCCCCCGTGTTCGGGTCCGCCGGTCCGAACTCCTCTCCCGTATCGGGGGCGTCAGCGTCGCTCATCGGGCCACCTCCGCGGCGGCCCGGCCGGCGGCGTGTCCGGTCGCGATGGAGACGCCGCTCCCGGACTTCTCCGCGGCGAAGTCGTAGCCGCCCAGCACCGACCCCGCGGCCCGCAGGTTCCCGAACTCCGCCGTTCCGTCGGTGGCCAGCGGACGCAGGTCGGCATCAATTTCGACGCCGAATTGAGCGAACGGATGATCCCCGAACGCGTTCGACTCGAACCACTCGTAGCGGTCGCTGGCGTGCGGGACGTGACAGTCGAAGATCGGTTCCGAAACGCGCTCGCGGTCGGACTCGATGCCCTTCCCGACCAGTCCGCCGGTCGCGAGCACGTACTGGTCGGCGGCGTTGGGGATCTTCGCCCCGTTTTTCTCGACGTAGACGCGTTCGATCCGGTCGTCACCGTCGAAGTCGACCACCGGGTTCCCGGTTTCGATGCTGGCACCGGCGTCGTCGAGGGCGTCGAACAGCGCGTCCTCGAGGCGCATTCCCGGGAGCGACGGCGGCCCCATCGGCACCTCGAAGACGTCCGCGCCGAGGCGGTCCGCGAGCGCGGACCGGGTGGCGCGAGCGTGGTCGTCGCCGAGGATCGCCGGGAACCCGACTCGGCCCTCGCCATCGAGTTCGGGGTTGACTCGCTCGGCGAGTGCGTCCCTGACGGGACGGTCCCGACCCCGGACCGAAACGTCGGCGTCGGTGTCGAGGAGTTTGGCGTACCGGGTCACCTTCGCGTTGGCACGCAGACTCCCGGGAAACGGGACCGTGATGCCGCGAACGTCGAAGGGGACGCCCGCGGCCTCGAGGTGGGCCGCGGCCTGTGGCGCGTCGAAATCGACCATCGACTCGAACCCGACCAGCAACACGTCGCGGTCGTCGCTGGCGACGCCGGCGCTCGCCCCGGCCGGGTAGCGGGCGGTCGGCTTGACCGTCCCGCCGTGGGTCGGGAGGAGGGCGTTCGCGTCGGTATGGGACCCGCGGTACTGCGGGACGACTTCGTCGAACAGTCCCAGGGCTTCCCTGACACCCTCGACGCCGACCGTCCGGTACGGGTGGGCCGCGGGCAGGTCCGGGATGGCCTCATAGGGGTCGACAACCGGTCCGGTGCCGTCGGGGGTGTACCCGAGCACGTCGACGAGGCCGGAGGCGTTCCGGAGCGTGCTCTGCTTGTAGGAGACCAGGCGGGTATCAGCACCCTGGCGCGCGGCCGCGATGGCGCTCGTCAGTCCGGCCAGGCCGCCGCCGACAACCAGCACCTCGGACTCAATCGCCATCGCGGTCACCTCCGTCGGTCGCGACGCCGGCCGGTCCCGGCGACCCGTTATCTGCCAGTCCGGCGTCGAAGGCGCCGAAGTCCGGTGGCTCGCCATCGGCCGGGTCGCGGTCGCGGTTCTGCGTCGCCGTGTGGAGCGCGTAGTTCAACGCCGCCTGCGAGAGCTGTTCGCCCCAGAGGGCGTGTCGCTGGCCCTTCCAGCGTTCCTGGAGGAGTTCGTCCCATGCCCCGCGAGCCGTCGCCTCGTCGTGCTCGGGGTGGAGTTCGCTCGCGAGGCGGTGACAGCAAAAGCCGCCCTGGCAGTTGCCCATCGACGCGCGCGTTCGGATGCGGACGGCGTTCAGATCCGACCCCGACTGGGAGATAGCGTCCTGGACTTCCGCCCTGGTGACGCCTTCACACTCACAGATCGTGGGGTTCGGGCCGTCCGTCGTGAGAACATCGTCGGCGCGAGAGCCGAGGCGTTCGACGCTCCGGCGACCGATCGGTGAGCGGAGGCCGAACTCGTCCATGTAGTCCCGAAGCACGTCGAAGTCCTCGCTCCCGGGGAGGGGGACCTCCGCGGTCCGGCAGTCGGCGTCGACGCTGAACTGTCGGCAGACGTGGTCGCTGATCTCCTCGGCCATCATCCGATAGGTCGTGAACTTCCCGCCGACGATGCTGGTCATCCCCGGGAGACCGTCGCGGTCCTCGTGGTCGAGCAGGAAGTAATCACGCGTGATGTCCGTCGGATCCTCGCTGCCCACGTCCGGCGGCTCGTACAGCGGCCGAACCCCCCAGAACGACCGGATCGTGCGGGCCTCCTGCAGCATCGGAATGAGTTCGGAGAGCGTGTCGATCATCATGTCGACCTCCCAGCCCTCCTCGGGGTAGTCCTCGGGGTCGTCGACCTCTTCGTCGGTTGTGCCGAGGATGGCCGTCGTCTCGTGGGGGACGACGATGTCGGCGTCGCCTTTCGGCCGACAGCGGTTGATCACGGTGTCGACCTGCCTGACGTTCATGATGGTCATGACGCCTTTCGAGGGTCGGACCTCGATGTTGAGACCGGCCATGTCGCCGATCCGGCCGGCCCACGCGCCGGTCGCGTTCACGACGTAGTCGGCGCGTAACTCCTCGCGACTGCCCTCGGTCCCGTGGACGTGCTTGCCGGGCCCGGAGTCGTGTTCGACCTCGACACCGACGACTTCGCCGTCGTCGACGAGGAGGTCGGTCACTTTCGAGTGAGTCTCGATCCGCGCGCCGTGTTCCTGGGCGCTTGCGGCGTTGGCGACGACGAGCCGGAACGGGTCGACGGCGCCGTCGGGCACCGAGATCGCCTTCTCGATGTCTTTTGCGAGGTGTGGTTCCATCGCTCGGGCCTCCGTCCCGGAGAGGACCTCCGCGGGGATCTCACAGTCCGCACAGCCCTCGAGTTTCTCCTGAAAGTACGCTTCGGAGTCCTCGGGTCGCTTGACGAACAGGCCACCGGTCATTTCGACGCAGTGATTCGCGATGTCGCGGAGGACGCGGTTCTCCTCGATGCACTCGGTGGCGCTGGCCTGGTCCGAGACGGCGTACCGGCCGCCGCTGTGTAACAGCCCGTGCATGCGACCGGTCGTGCCGTGCGTGAGATTTCCCTGTTCGACCAGTGTCACGTTGAGGCCGCGCATCGAGAGGTCTCGTGCGATCCCGGTCCCGGTCGACCCGCCGCCGATGACGACGATGTGTGGTGCCGATACCATTCCTTGTCCGTCCGTTCGGCGGCCATCCACTTCACTTCACCGGCGATATCGTATAATGAGTAAATACCCCGATCGTTAGTTGATGATGGCGTCGGAGAACCGATATACCGTTCCAAAATATCGCCGGACTCTATCGTAAAATGACGCGGCGTCTCCAAAAACACCTTGGGAGATACCGGTTAGAGTCCTGGAAATAGCGTTATATGTGCTCTACTGGCTAGATACTCGCCGAAAACTGAGGGCGATCGAATGTAACCGATAGGCACTGTACATCCATTATCTTTACCGTCGAAATCCGGTCGACAGTAAGATTTATAACGATTCCCTATGTTGTTTACCCACAAGGCAGGTCAGCGGATAAACTGGCCGCCGGACGGAGTACCCGAAACAATGGCAGACACATACATCGGCGCGATCGACCAGGGAACAACGGGGACGCGGTTCATGGTGTTCGACCACGGCGGACAGGTAGTGGCCAACGCCTACGAGGGTCACGAACAGATATACCCGGAACCTGGCTGGGTCGAGCACGACCCGGTCGAGATCTGGGAGAACACGACCGAGGTCGTCACCCGAGGCCTCCGTGACGCCAGCATCGACGCGGACCAACTCGAGGCGCTCGGGATAACCAACCAGCGCGAGACGACGATCGTCTGGGACGCGGAAACCGGGAGACCGGTCCACAACGCGCTCGTCTGGCAGGACCGACGAACCACTGACCGGGTGGAGGAACTCGAAGCGGCGGACAAAGTCGAGTGGATCCGCGAGAAGACCGGCCTCGAGGCCGACGCCTACTTCTCGGCGACCAAGACCGAGTGGATCCTCGACAACGCCGAACCGCTCAAGCTACAGAGTTCGCGCTCGCAGAACCTGCGCGACCGCGCGGAATCCGGCGAACTCCTGATGGGTACCATCGACACCTGGCTGATCTACAACCTGACTGGCAACCACGTCACCGACGTGACCAACGCCTCGCGGACGATGCTGTACAACATCCACGACCTCGCGTGGGATGACGACCTCCTCGCGGAGTTCGACGTGCCCGAGGCGATGCTCCCGGAGGTCCGCCCGTCCTCGGACGAGGAGACCTACGGGGCCACGGATCCCGACGGATTCCTCGGCGCCGAAGTCCCGGTTGCCGGGGCACTCGGCGACCAGCAGGCGGCCCTGTTCGGCCAGACCTGCTTCGACGAAGGAGACGCCAAGAACACCTACGGCACCGGATCCTTCTACCTGATGAACACCGGGACCGAGGCCGTCGACTCCGACCACGGGCTGTTGACGACCGTCGGGTTTCAGATGTCCGGCGAACCCGTCCAGTACGCGCTGGAGGGTGCTATCTTCATCACCGGCGCCGCAATCGAGTGGCTCGAGGACGTCGACCTGATCAACAACGCGGCCCAGACCGCGGAACTGGCCCGGTCGGTCGACTCCACCGACGGCGTCTACATGGTCCCCGCGTTCACGGGCCTGGGCGCGCCCCACTGGGACGGTCGGGCACGGGGCACCATCGTCGGCATGACCCGAGGGACCCGAAAACCTCACATCGTCCGGGCGACCCTGGAGTCCATCGCCTACCAGACCCGTGATATCGCCGAGGCGATGGAGGGCGACTCCGGCGTTGAGACGACGAGCCTGCGAGTCGACGGCGGCGCGGTCAAGAACAACTTCCTCTGTCAGCTTCAGGCGGATATCCTGCAGACCGAAATCGCCCGCCCGGAGGTTGACGAGACGACCGCGCTCGGGTCAGCCTACGCGGCGGGCCTAGCCGTCGGCTACTGGGACACTATCGACGAACTCCGCGACAACTGGCAGATCGACCGCGAGTTCGAACCGGAGATGGCCGCCGGCGAGGCCGACCGGATGTACAGCCGCTGGGACGACGCGGTCGAACGCTCGCTCGACTGGGCGCGCGAGGAGTAACTCATGTACGACGTGATACTCCAGGTTCCGGTCATCGACATGCCGTGGGAGGACTTCGCGCTCCTCTTTATCACCGCGCTCGCGGGCGGAGCCTTCGGCGCCGCTATCGGCGCGCTTCCCGCCTTCATCTTCACCGGTTTCGTCGTCTTCCTCGGGGAAGGCATCGCCGTGCTCCAGCGGGAGATCATGGACCTGCCGGGCGTCAACCAGGGCGAACTCGCCACCGGCATCACCGGCGTCATCGGCTTCGGCGCGATCACCGGTCCGCACATCGCCTTCGCCGGTGGCGTCGCCGCCTCGGCCTACGCCGGGAAGAAATATCCCGAGATGGAGCCCGACGGCTGGGACTACCACTTCGGGAAGAACATCCTCTATGCCTTCGGGACGAAACCGGACATCCTCGCGGTCGGCGCCGTCTTCGGCGCCCTCGGGATGCTCATCAACCAGTTCGGGGCCGCCGTCCTCGTCACCGACGGCACCGCCATCACCGACACCATCGCGCTGTCGGTCGTCGCCTCCGCAGTCGTCGCCCGCGTCGTCTTCGGCTATCCCCTCATCGGGAAAGCCGCGGGGTCGAGCCTGCTCGACATGACGCCGTTCGAGCGTGAGGAGCCGCGCGAGGCTGCGGACGACGCCGAAGTCCCCGAGGAACACGAGGGTCGTCTGGCGACCGAGCCGTGGCTCCCCCACCAGTACAAGTGGTCGGGCGTCACCGCCATCGGCCTCGTCGGCGGCATCCTCGGCGGCTACATCTACATCAAGACCGGGAGCATCTTCATGGGCTACGCCATCTCCGCGATCAGCCTGCTCTTCTTGCAACTCGGCGTCGAGAAGATCCCGGTCACCCACCATATTACGCTCATCGGCGCAGTCGGTGCTGTCGTTTTCCTCCCGGATTTCAGCCCGGTCGTCGCCCTGCTCGCCGCGGGCGCGTTCGGCGCGGTCAGCGGCCTCCTCGGCGAGGTCACACAGCGGGTGATGTACGCCCATTCGGGAACGCACGTCGACCCGCCGGCGATGGCGATCGCCATCGCAATGGTCGCCGTCGCGCTCCTCTCGATCCTTGGAGTGCTCCCGAACGCCGGCTATCTCTGAGACGGTCGGGCGTGGCGAGGACGCGATCCGCGCCCGTGACCCATCACGATTCTTTTTACGCCTGGAACGAAAGCCACCACAACACCCACCCGGAGATCACATGGACATCGAGGCGAGAATTCAGCGACGACGACGGCGCGACGGTTCCCCGAGACTGATCGAGGACTACGAGGCGCTCTCGCCTGTCGCGCACGTCGACGAACCGTCCGACCGAGGGCCGGCGTTCGAACGACTGCTCGACCATCTCGACCCCGTGTTCGACGGGACCCTCCCGCCGAACGCCTATCTCTCGGGGCCGGTCGGGGCGGGCAAGTCGGCCGTCGTGACCGCGCTTTTCGCCCACCTCGAACGACTCTCGACGCAGACGCGTTCGGTCATCCACACGAGCACCCGCGCAGCGACGCCGACCACGCCGGGCTTTGTCTACGTCGACACCCGCGAGACCGCGAGCGAGTTCGCCTTCTACCACGCCGTCCTTGACGCCCTCGTCGAGGAGTCGGTCCCCGAACACGGCGTCAGCACCGCCGAGTTGCGCCAGCGCCTCCACGACCTGCTCGGTGGCTCCCGGACCCACACCGGCGTCGTCGTCGCCGCCGACCACGTCGGCGAACCCGCCACTGTCGCGGCCGAGGGGCTGGCGGACCTGTTCGCGGGTCTGCCGAGCAACGTGAGCTGGATCGCAATCAGCCGGGACCCACCCGGGGAGACGCCGCTAACGACGTACACGGCGACGGAAATCCGGATCGAGCGCTACCGGCGCCAGGCCCTCGTCGACGTGTTGATGACCCGGGCCTCGCTGGGACTAACCCAGCAGGCCCTCGACCACGACCTGGCCCGGCATATCGCGGAGTGGGCCGACGGGAACGCCCACGACGCACTCGTGGCGCTTTTCGTCGCCGCCGACGCCGCAAGCCGGGCCGAGCGTACCCGGATCACCGACGACGACGTGTCCGACGCCATCGCGGAGATCCCGCGTCCGTCGGTCTCGCTCGGCCGCGTGCTGGCCCTCCCCGCGAACAAGCAGGTCGTGTTGCGCGAACTCGTCGACCTCGACCCCGAGCAACGGGCATCGGTCGCCGCCACGACCGAAGCTATCGGCGCCGATCCCACGGTCGATCTCTCGCCGGGAACTATCAAGCGCTTCCTCTACGAGATGGCCGAGGCCGGCGTCGTCGAACGGGTCCAGTCCGAGCAGCAAAACGGCAAGGGGCGGCCGCCGAGCCGTATCGAACTCCGGTTTCCGCCGACCGCGTTCCGGCGACTGTACGACCTCGAACGGTGAGCGGCGGGGCCGGTGGTGGGCCGAAAGTGACGCGGAAAAACTGACAGTGGTGGGAACTGTCGATGGTGGGTTACGTCGGCGCGCGCGATCGGTCGCCGGTTCCGTCGGTGATCGCGCTCGCGAGTGCCCCCTTGACGACGACTTCGTCGCCGAGGTTCGTCAACTGGACGTCCGGGACGTTCGAGAAGACGATGTCGTCGAGTCGCTCCTGGATGGGGTCGAGTATCCACTCGGGGTTGTGCAGGGCAACGGCGCCACCGACGTAGATGACCAGCGGGGCGAACGAGTGGATCATATTGGCGAAGGCGATGGCGTTCCAGCGGCCGACCTGTTCGAGGACGTAGACGGCGAACTCGTCGCCCTCGTTGGCGTGGTCGAAGATGGTCTTCGAGGTCAGGTCCGGGCTCTCCATCGGGATCGAGGTGTCGACGGGGTCCTCGTCGTGGAGGCGGCGGGCGTACCGATGGATGTTGTTGCCCGAGCAGTACGCCTCCCAGTGACCCTCGATCCCGCAGCCACAGGTCATGAACCCGTTGGGGTCGACGGTCGTGTGACCCACCTCGCCGGCGTTGCCGTCCCACCCCTGGACGACGTGGCCGTCCATGGCGACGCCGGCGCCGATGCCGCTGGAGATGGTCAGGTAGATCATGTCGTCGGGGTTGCGTTCGCTGTAGTAGCGCTCCCCGATGACCCCGGCGGTGGTGTCGTTGTGGAGAAAGACCTTCTCGCTGTCGACGAGTTCGCCGATCGGCCCGGTCAGGGGGATCCGGTCGATGGTGTCGGGCAGGTTCGCGGGGTTGTCGATGGCGCCGTCAGCCAGGTCGAGCGGGCCGATCGAGCCGATGCCGACCGCCCGGATCGCGGTCGGCGCGACCCCGGCTTCCTCGCAGGCACCCCGGATCGTTTCGAGGACCGCCTCGGTGACGGCGATGCCGTTCGGTCCCTGTGGCGTTTCCGACCGCCGGGACGCGATCACGCGCCCCGACTCGTCCCCGACGACGGCGCGAACGTGCGTCGCGCCCAGGTCGACCCCTGCGTAGGTGGGCATTGTGTGGGGTGAGTGCGCTCGGCTACTTAACTACACATATTCACTCGCGACCGAGTCCGCGACGGGGCGAAGACGGTGGGCCCTCCGCACCTCGACCGCTTACCGACTCAGTCGCTCGCCCTTGCGCTCGGCGAGTCGCTCGGCGGCCCGGTTCTGTATCGCCTCGTCGTAGACGATGCCGCGCTCGGCGTCGAGCGTGACGACGGTCCCCGAGGCCACGTCCCGGGACAGCGTGGCGTCGGCGATCATCGGGATGTCGACTTCCCGCGCGACGATGGCGGCGTAGCTCGTCATCCCCTCGTGGCGGTCGATGATGCCGGCCAGTTTCTCCACGTCGCCGGTGAACTCACCGTCGAACCCCTCCGGAACCGCGAGAATGGTACCCGCCGGAACCTCCGAGAGGTCGCCGTCGTCTACCCAGTGGAGTTCGCCCGAGACGATGCCCTCGACGACGGGTCGGCCCGTCGCGATAGTCTCCGAGGCGACGTGGACCTTGAGGGTGTTGGCCGTGTTAACACCCTCGAGTTCCGTCATCATCCCCGAGAGGACGACGACGGTGTCGCCGCTCTCGGCGGCGCCAGTCTCCAGTGCCGACTGGACGGCGTTGTTGATCACCGCGTCCGCGCCGTCGGCGGTGTACGGCGACGTCTTCGGGATGATACCCCACGAGAGCGCGAGCCGCCGGCGAACGGTCTCGCTCGGCGTCGACGCGACGATGGGGATCGACGGGCGGAACTTCGCAGCCTTCAGCGCGGTGTACCCGGATTCGCTCGCCGCGACGATGGTGGTGGCGTCGATGTCCCGCGCGAGGAATCGAGCGGAGCGGGCCAGCGCGTCCGTGCGCGTCTCGTCGGCCGTCGGGACCCGCTGTTCGCGGTTCTCGTCGTACTCCGGGGACCCCTCCACGTCGCGGACGATACGGTCCATCGTCTCGACGACGCGGACGGGGTGGTCGCCGATGGCCGTCTCGCCCGAGAGCATCACCGCGTCGGTCCCGTCGAGGACAGCGTTCGCCACGTCGGAGGCCTCCGCCCGCGTGGGCCGGCGCTCGTGGACCATGGAGTCGAGCATCTCCGTCGCCGTGATCACGGGCACGCCGGCCTCGTGACATTTCCGGATGATGCGTTTCTGGATCATCGGCACGTCCTCCAGCGGGCACTCGACACCGAGGTCACCGCGGGCGACCATCACGCCGTAGGCGGCGTCGATGATGCTGTCGAGGTTCTCGACTGCCACCTCGCGCTCGATCTTTGCGATGATGGGGATGTCGGCGTCGAGTTCCTCCAGCGCGCCGCTGATACGGTAGACGTCTTTGCCGTCACGGACGAAACTCGCCGCGACGAAGTCGACCTCCTTCTCGGCGGCCACCCGCAACTCGGCGCGGTCCTGCTCGGTGATCACCGGCAGGTCCAGGTCGACGCCGGGGACGTTGACGCCCTTTCGGGCCCCGAGTTTCCCGCCGTTCTCGACGTGGGCGGTCACGATGCCGTCGGCGACGGACTCGACGGTCGTCTCGATGCGCCCGTCGTCCAGCAGAACCACGTCGCCCGGTTCGACCGCGGAGAGGTCGTGGGAGACGCCCACCTCCTCGGATGTGGCGGTGTCGCCCTCGACGAACCGCACCGTCGTTCCGCCCTCCAGCCGGATCGGCTCGCGGATCGGCGCGGTGCGGACCTCCGGCCCGGGCAGGTCGAGCATCGCCGCGACCGGCGACTCAGTGCGGCGGTCGACGGACCGGATCCGGTCTATCAGCTCCCGGCGGTGCTCGGTCGACCCGTGGCTGGCGTTCATCCGCGCGACGGACATTCCGGCGTCGGCCAGCGCCTCGATCCGGTCTTCGGTCTCCGAGGACGGGCCGAGCGTGCAGACGATTTTCGCACTCCGCATGTCAGTCAACTCCCTCCCCACACGTGCGTTCGATTGTCATGCACACGGCTACTTTCGGGAGGGATAAAGCTCTTCCACATTCCGCAACGCTACCGCGAGATACCGCTTTGAACGCCCTCCTCGACGACGCGCTCGACTTCCTCGGGAGTCACCAGCGCGATGTCGCCCGGGATCGTTCGCTTGAGCGAGGCCGTCGCCGCGCCGTACTGGAGCGAGTCGGGGACCGGGAAGCCGTCGAGCCAGTGGGCGAGGAAGCCGCCGACGAACGCGTCGCCCGTCCCGACGGTGTCGGTTTCGTCGGCCTCGTAGACGCCCTGTTCGAACACCATGTCGCCGGCGAGCGCGAGCGACCCCTCGCCGCCACGGGTCACGATGGTCACCTCGAAGTCGAAGTCGGCGTCGAGGTCGCGGGCGATCTCCTCGGCGTCGCCGTCACGACCGAGGACCGTCCGGGCGTCCCGTTCGGCGACGACGAGCACGTCGACTTGGGGGAAGAGATCCTCGAGTACATCGCGGGCCGCCGCGGGCGACCAGAGCTTCGACCGGTAGTTCAGGTCGAAGACCGTGGTCGTGTCGTTGGCCTGCGCGTGTGCGAGAAGATCCGCCGTCGTCGAGAGCAGCGTCTCCGACAGCGCGGGGGTGATCCCCGTCGTGTGGAAGGCGCCGGCTTCGGCGATGCGGTCGGTGTTCAGTTCGGCCGGGGTGGCCGTCGTGACCGACGCGTCCTCGCGGTCGTAGATGACGTTCGTTCCGCGGGGCTTGCCGGCCATCTCGACGTAGTAGGTGCCCTGCCGCCCCTCCGCATCCCAGACGACGTCGGTGTCGACGCCGTGGGTATTCAGCGCGCCGGTGACGCGCCGGCCGAGCGGCGAGTCAGGTAGTTTCGAGAGCCAGGTCGCGTCGAGTCCGAGACGCCCCGCGGCGACGGCGACGTTGCTTTCCGCGCCCGCGACGTGAACGTCGAGTTCGTCCACTGTCTCCAGGCGCTGTTGGCCCGGCGGGGAGAGTCGGAGCATCGATTCGCCGAACGTGACCAGGTCAGTCATAGCCGGCAGTGGGCCCGCGCACGCTATAAATCCGACTGGATCCGTCCCGTAGTTCCGACTGGATCCGTCCGTCGATTCGGATTTCGGTGGCCGAGTCGACGCCTGGAGGCCCGAGTCGGGCGTGGATTCGATGCCTGGCCCCTGAATCGAGTGTGGAATCGGGCTGTGGAGTCCGCTCGCGGCACTCCTGTCGGAAGAATGACTCTCTCACTCCCAAATTTTATAATACATGTGCAGACATGCGTTGCTATGGCACGATTGGGGACGCGGTCGACGCGATCGGTGCCTCGACGAGCGTGCCGAACGACGGTGCAGAACCGTCCGTCTTCGAATCAGCGGTGGAGCGACGGGTGTGAGACCAGATGAGTGACGACGACACATCGGCCCCGGAAACCGGGTCGGACGACAGCGGCGGAGGGACAGCAATCCAACTACTGCAAACGGTGGTTCCGGACGCGATCCGGCGACGGTTCGCGCTGAAGTTCGTCATCGTCCTGCTCGTGATGGGCGTGGTGATCTTCGGCGTCGGTTACCTGGCGACCGACGCCATCTCGGCCCAGACCGAGGACCGGACCGTCAGCGAGTACCAGTCGCTCTCCGCACAGCAGGGCGACCTGGTTTCTCAGTGGCTCGACGGTCGACAGGAGGTCGTTCGGACCATCTCCGACAACGAGGTGTGGACGAGCGACAACACGACGCGGATGAACGAACGGCTCCGCGGGAGTACCAGCACGACTCTCGACAACGCGTACAGCATCAGGGTCATCGGTGAGTCTGGTAGCGGCGAGGCGACGATCAACGCCAGTTCCACCGATCTCACCGGGCAGACCGTCGCGGGGACACGGTTCGAGTGGGTGAACGACCTCTCGTTCTCCGCGAACGACGACGTCAACATCACGTCGACGTACCTCGCGGGAGCCGGCGTTCCGGTCGTCGGCTTCGCGAGCCCGACGACCGACGGCAACCGGATGGTAGTCGTCGAGACGACGCTCGACTCCATCGCGGAGCAACTGCCCCCGGACGAGGATACGGGGCGGTTCACCTACGTCGTCAATGACACGGGCCACATCATGATCGATCCGGCCATCTCGAACGGGACGATGAACCACCGAACGCTCGAGCAGTACGAAGACCAGGCTCTCGTCGGTACGTCGGGCGAACTCACGGAGATCAGTGCCGTCGACACGAGTCGCTCGGCGGGCGTCATGGACGAGGAGTACGCGGTCGGGTACGCTCCGGTCACCATCCCGGGAGACCGAAAGTGGCACGTGATGGTACACGCTCCGCGGAGCAAGCTCTTCGACTTCGCCAACAGCGTCTCCGAGACCGGGTTGCTCGTCACGGGCATACTCGGACTGGTGATCGTCCTCATCGGCGCGGTCCTCGGGTTCAACACCTCACGGTCGATCGACCGGCTCACCGGGAAAGCTGAAGAGATGGAACAGGGCAACCTCGACGTGGACATCTCCTCAGGGCGGATCGACAACATCGGCCGGCTCTACGACGGGTTCGCCAGCATGCGCGACGCCCTTCGCCAGCAGATCGACGAGGCCGAACAGGCCCGGAAAGAGGCCGAAGTCTCCCGGGCTGAGGCCATGGAGATGAACAACTACCTCCAGGAGAAAGCCGAGGAGTACTCGGAGATCATGCAGGCGTGTGCCCGCGGTGACCTCACTCGACGGATGGCGCCCGAAGACGAAAACGAGGCGATGGACCAGATCGCCGAGGACTTCAACGAGATGATCACCGAACTGGAGATGACGACCGGCCAGCTGAAGACCTTCGCGAACGAGGTCGAGGAGGGCGGGGAGTCGCTCCAGCAGAGCGCGGAGACGGTCCGCGACGCCAGCGAACAGGTCGCCGACTCCGTCCAGAAAATCTCCGATGACGCCTACGACCAGAAAGAACGGCTCCAGCGCATCTCGGAAGGGATGGACGATGTCGCGGCGCAACTCGAGACATTCTCGAAGGAACACCCCGAAGTCGACTTCTCCGACGCGCTCGCGAACATCCGTGATGTCGCAAGCACTGTCGAGGAGGCCGCCGAACTCGGCGAGCAGACCATGAGCGAGAGCGAAAACGTCGCCGGCGCCGCCGAGGAACAGGCCGCCGAACTCAACGAGGTGTCGGCCCGCGCCGAGGAACTCACCCGGTACGCGCAGTACCTGGGTGACGGCCTCGGGAACTTCGAGACCGAGGAAGAACACGAGTTCGTCTTCCAGACGGGCGCCAGTTCGCCCGACCCAAGCACTGCCGGCGAGGGGTCCGACGAAGACGAGCAGTAACGGCCCTCGTCACGAGCCGCGTTTTTCGTTCCGCGTTTATTGCCCCGCGTTTTTCGCCCCACAGGTTCGTTCCACGTGCTTTTCCCGCCGAACGGAGTGCCGTTCTCGACGAGACTGCAGCGGTCACCGGCTACACCGCCACTGTCCGCTCGACGCCCGTCTCGGACGGAGCCGTACCATCGACACCGTACTCGCGAACTAAGTGAATATCTCGTCGAGCGAGCGTGCCGATGGACCGAGGCGACGACGTTCGAAGACGGTGCCTCTTCGTTTGCAGTCGGAACCACGAGTCCGAACGTACACGGTGGTTTTGCCAGAGAGAACCCGTCGAGAATTTCGTCGCCGCCTCTCTGTCCTCTGCCTGCGCTCTTACTCGTCCAGTGGGAGATACCGATCCTATCACCGGCCATTGCTCCAGTCGTGTGATATCCCGCGGTATCCGGGACGTGCCGAATTCGCACCCGACAGCCGTTCTGGAGGAATTCAGGTTCCCCGTCGGATTCGCTTTGACGCCATGATTGGGTATAGCGATATACAATTTATCAGAACGATCTCGAACGAAGGATGGCACACAGGGTTTATATCTGTCACAATGCTCGTGGAGATCAGCAGAAAGATCCAGCGGGGTCGTAGCACAGCCCAGCAAACGAAATGTGGCCGACCGGAGATCGGTGGCCGGCGCTCGCTCTCTGTGAGCCGGTTCCGGATCGCATCCTGCAGTCCGAAATAGTGGCCGTGCCCCGCTTTCGCGCTGTGGGTGACTCAAATCTGGGGTCGTGCTCCGGGTTTGGCCGCCAAGAGCGCCAGCCGTTCCCGATCGAAATCCCGGGATCGGTCGGCAACTATCACCGCTGGTGGTTCCACTGATGATGGATGCAGCGGCCCCATTACACGCTTGAATGTCGGCGGGACAACAGTGAAATCCCGCTGACGTCAGAACCTGGCGTAGCCCGGTTGGTGCGAACTACAGGCCGTACCATAAGCGGGATTTCGTGGCCGTCGTCGATCTCGTCCCTCGGCAGTACCTGTTATTGGTCCGATCCGCTACGTTCATGCGGATTGTCCTAGAGTCCAGTAGTTGCTTCTATACCCCACGTTCGGGTACCTGACCAGTACCCGGCCGGCTCGGACGCTCGGTGGCTCCAACACTGTACGCTACAGAAATCGTTCGGAAGGCGAGAGTCAGTATCCACCTATCGACAGAAAGCGACTGACAGCACTCTCAGAGCCGAATACTACGAATAAGGCACCAGCCGACACCGATTTATTTCGCTCAGCACGGGACAAACATTGCCACTCCGAGTAATACCCCCATTCGGATTGAACGCGAATACAGAACAAACCGGACGCAGATAGACCGCTCTCGAACCGTTTCCCGAGGTGACCTGCCGATGGTTCATACGTACATCCACTGACAGGACCCGTTCACTACCAGCGCGCTGGCATTCTCAGGCGGAGACGGGTGATCGCTGACCGTTGTACAAATTCGGTGCTGTGAATACCTGGTATCTAACCGAGCCCTGTTCGTGGCGTGGCGAAACTCAGTTGACCCCGGCTTGGGTTATTCCATCAATAGATCTAAATTACTTCACTGCTAAACCGGAGGAGTGTCCCGGCCCGACTGCTCGACTGCTCACTCCCGGAACAGCGGAACTGCGAGCTACCAGTGACGGGTGGTGCTTGATCTGTCTACTCCCAGAGGTCAGTATCCGCTGAGTCCGACTAATTTAGTTGTGAATTTCGTTTTACCGTGTGTATATTCAGTATATACACATCTAAAATTTCAAAGAACGCCCCCAATCAGGGACTACATCCACAAATAAGGGTCTTTATCCGTGAGTGTGGGTTCATAGATTGGAATGGGCGGGTGAATCCAGTGATGGGTCGAGTGCGAGGACGATCACCGCGAATTCCTCTTTTCTCAATCTGGTTGTACTGTCAATTTCTCGATTACACTCGTATCCGGACAGCGCGAAGCAGAGCCGTATCAGGCCCTGCCGAGTGTGTACCAGCGACATATGGTGGAGTCGGCGCTTCTGGTCCCAATTTTCGAAATTTGGCGGGTATCGGGACGGTGAAGAATGCCTCATTCCGGACGCTCACCCCCAGGGTTGCGCCGATGCGAGCGGGTTCTCTCGGCCTTCTATGAGAAGGGAGGTACCGTTCTGTGGTCTGCAGCATCGTTCATCAACACCAATACTTGGAAAGTATAAAGTATTTACTTCAACAGTCGGAATTGAGAAAGTACCAACAATAATACTTTGGTACTTTTACAGTATCGAAGGAGTTAGGTCCCTACCTACACAGTGTGAAAGTATGGCGAACCCGACTTTTACTATGAGCGAGGAACTGCTCGATTCTATCAACTCGCAGCTGCAATATGGGGACAATCGTAGTGCATGGGTGAGAGACGCGATTCGACTGAAGCTCGAAATCACCGAGGAGATGGGCGATCGTGGTGAAGATATGACCGACGAGGAACGGCGAGAGTTCGTCGTCGAGGCCGTCCAGGAAGCCATAGAATCTGAGGGACAGACGTAGATTCCAGTCAATCACCAATTTGAAGGTAGGTGAGTAAGACTAGACGATTCAGCATGAGACGGCGAAATTTCGTCGCTGGCGTGGGGTCGATCTTCTGTACTGGAGCAATTTCTGGATGTTCAGCGCTCGGAGGGTCCGACAACGAAGAATCCGAAGATGAACAACCGGATAACCAGGAGCCGGGACAGGATTCCGAACCGAATCAAGGAGTCAAGACCCACTCAGAGACCAAGGCTCTACTCGTCAGTGACTATCAGATAGCATACGAAGGCATCCAGTCTTCGAAGGAAACCCTGAATACAGTGTTTGATTCCTTCGAAAACGAGGAATACGAGTTTGTCAACTCGATGCTTTCAGACTTCGAATCGCAAGTTGAGTCGTTCGCATCTACGTTCGAGGACGCAGCCTCAGCAGCTACCGAATTAGGGAATAACGGGGCTAGACAGGCCTGTACGGCAGGAAAGAACGAAGCAAAAGCTATCGGAGATGCAGGGTCCTACATTGCTGAAGCCGCGGATAGCGAATCTAACGGAAACAGCGAACAAGCACAGACCAATCTTTCAGAGGCGAAATCATCACTTGAAAGAGCCCAAGAGCTTCACCAGAATGTGCTGACTCCTGAGAAGCTGATGACTGAAATAAACTATTCAGGACCTACGATGTAATTACCGAATATCCTATTTTAGCCGTCAACTCTCCGGTATTCACCATCAAACTGTGGGGCTGGAAATTCGATTTTCCTGCTACAGACGACACAGTGGAGGCCTATACGGTTCTCTGGAAGGATTACAGTCCGCAGGGGACCGTCACACCCATCAGGGCAACTGATCCAGTCTTCTGGCGTCATACGCTGTAAAGCGTTTAGTGCTATACTCAAAAACCTCCGCCGTCCCCGGAGTGAAAGTGAAAGTATAACAGCGTAGCTTATCGACAAGTATCTGTGTACGAATTTACCCCTGATGAGATAGACGAAACCCGCGCGGACTACCAAGCGAAAAAGCAGGGTACAGGCGATATTGACGTGAAACGGGTCGGCAACCTGGGGGAAATAGCCTTCGAGCAGTTCTGTCGAGAGTACCTTCCTGCGGAGATGTGGGAGTGGGAAAACGAGGATGCGATCCGGCGATGTAATCCTGAAAGCTTCTCTGGGCACGATTTCGAGGTGTTCGGGTTCGAGATAGACGTGAAGACTTCACGGGACGTGTCCGAGTTTCTGCCACGGAAACTAGTCGAGAAAGACTCTGAAGACGATATCATCGTGATGGCGTGGCACCGAGATAAAGAAGATTCGCTCATCCTGCTCGGGTGGGAGCGAGTCGAAGCACTGGAATCGAAGGTACGCACTCAGGAGGAGTTCTCGGGGGCCGAACCGGAGAAACTGCAGCACCTATCGGCGCGCCCGATGAACGACTTGCAGGACCTCGGACCCAATACGGCGCACATGAACCAGAAACCGGAGAATCCGTTCTCTCCAGGTGACCGAGTAGTACGGAAAGATGACGGAGACGCTTCCGAAGCGATCGTCGTCGAGGTGCTACCGCCAGAGACGCAGGTCGAACTGTACGGCCAAGAGTTAGAAGGTGAAGGGGTTCGAGTCGCGTTCCCCAGCTCGCTTGAGGAGGGTCCCGGCGACTGGAAAGACATCAATCCCGCTCTGTATTCGTCGTACTGTGACGACCAAGATATCAAGCTCTACACGTACAAGCACACGAATCTCACGTTTGCTGAGTGAGATACCGCACCCACGTTCCGGGCGACCGCGCTCCTAAAAGTCGCTTGCCGCCGGGCTTTCGCGCTGAGGAGTGGCCCCCTCCCGCCGGTCGGGGGCGTGCGCCCCGGCTTCCGGGTCGACCCGCGAGGGGTCGCTTCCGGCAGCGAGCGACACTGAGCGCGCGCGTTTGCGCCGCGCGCGCTCCGAGCGGTCGCTCGCTATCCGGTGCTTATGGCGGTTGATTTGTCTAATGAAGATTTCATGTGGTTACGCCTAAAATTATTAATGTAACGTGGGTGTATATCAGAGTTGAAATGGCCTCGATCTCAGTTATAGCTGCTACTATTTTTAGCATATCTATAAGCTGGTACCTGTTTTGGTTCTTTCATGAATATACGCATTGGGTTGCTGGTAAGTTGTTCTTGGGAGACCCAAAGGTTCTGTATAGGTCTTGGCACAAAATCCCGTACCCGTACGCAGTGAAATATAGAGAGCTTGAACAGATGCCAAACTTGGGAGTTCGGATAGCAGGTATATCTCCACATGTGGTGTGGACAACCGTCGCCATATCTTATCTCGTTGATGGACTTTCAGTAATCGACATGGATATCCTTCAGATAATTAATGGAATAGCTGAAGGTATGTATTCAACGCCGTTTCCAGAATTGACTTTTATCTTTACGTCGACTTTGGCCGGTGCTAGTGTGAGTCCGTCTGACTTGGTCGCAACTTTTTCCCCTCAGAATTATAGGAGGTATACAGGACAGGAACTCTCCCATTGTGAGTGGCTTCGTGTTTTACTTGGACAGTTTGATTGAATATCTCACAATTGGGCGTAATAGCCACTGTATCAGCCAAACTAAGACTCTCCAGTTTGTGTTTTCATATAGAGGTGCTCGCCCTCCACCCACAGGGGGCGGTCGGCCTCGCACTCCCTTCCGGCGGTGTTGAGCAGCGCGACGACGAGCTCGAGGAGGACCCGTGGGACAGTGGGTCGGTCGGAGCCGTTACTCTGGTCGTCGCGGCGATCGGGCAACTGCCTTCCAGACGAGTGCCGAGGGGACCATCCGACCTAGTTTTGACCGATTGGAGGGGGTCATAGAACAATTAGCACAGCAAAGATCAGGGTGACGCTGAGGTATCATATGCTCAGCGACCCTGCAAGATGAGCCTTCGGTAGCTTGCTATATGCCTCCGCTTCGTCATCGCAATCACCAACTACGAACGCGAAGACAATCCAGCAAGTACCGTGATCACGGTATGAGAACTCTTCTATGACATCCTCATTGTGTATCAGTTGTATGCCCTCCAGTCTAACTTTCTGGGTGATTTGTAGGATAAATCAGTTCGAGTAATTTGTAACTGACAAACACAAAGAGACTGAATCCTAATATGCCAACACCAAGACCCAACAGTAACGATACAATTGTTCCCAAATTTAATACAGATACAAATAGCCACAGACCACCCGAGAACAAGGTTATGAATACGAAAAAAGAAAGGAATTGTCTTGGCTTTCGCCACTTTTGAAGATGCTCTTGAGGGACAGATAAGGTGGGGGTAGAATCTTGTCTTTGTTGCCATGCAGACGGAGAACTCGAATTGCTAGATTGAGACTCAGAATACTCTGATACTGAGTAAGTGTTTATACTAGATCCATCTGAATCAGCGGAGTCCGTATCTGTGTTTGTCTCTGAGTCAGTGCCTTCCTGTGACTCAGTAGGGACGCGAATATATTCAGTGACCCATTCTCCCCAAGTATCGAGAATCTGTTCAGTGAGGTCCGCTCCGTCGATAAGTTTAATCTCCAACGCTCTTGCGTAGCACGTTGTTGATTTCACAGCGTTGCTCGAATGGCGTGTTTGAGAGCGTTTCGTCCTGATTTTCGATACACTTCTCGACGGAGTTGGAACGCTCTGAGATACTGCGTCAACTTGT